>Ga0207905_1000016_pt1 | contig 291798 bp, 248 predicted proteins | sample LinPmetageLP49_FD_184060 | JGI IMG/M metagenome (GOLD analysis project Ga0207905, IMG submission 184060) | Marine viral communities from the Subarctic Pacific Ocean - LP-49 (SPAdes) | ecosystem: Environmental > Aquatic > Marine > Oceanic | place: Pacific Ocean | collected 2011-08-27 | reverse complement strand
GCCGAACTCAGTAGTGAAACGAAACAGCGCCGATGATAGTGTAGCATTTGCTATGTGAAAGTAGGACATTACCAGGCTTCAAATTGTAGAGAGCCCGACTAGAAATAGTCGGGCTTTTTTACGTCTGAAGAAAAGTAAAATACGCGCAATTAACACACACTCACATCAACACCCATCACGTAGGTCGGTCGAGCGTAGCGACTCACGACGTTAAAATCACAGCAAAATCCCTCAATATCTCAGTGGGCCAATCCAGTAGCATTTGCTATGTGACTCTCCACCGCTGTGGGCACTACGACATCCTACTGCGTAGCGCACCGACTTCAAATTGTAGAGAGCCCGACTAGAAATAGTCGGGCTTTTTTACGTCTGCAGAAAAGTGATTCATGGATTCCTCTAGAGCGAAGGACTTCTTAGTAAATCATTTATATCAATCAGCAATAATATTTAATCCATTTGAGAGGTTAAATCTGACCCTAACTGCGTTAAAAACCTCAAATATGAAACAACTGAATAACGAATTTTTGCCCTTCTTTTATCGACTCTGCTTAGCTATTGCTCTAATCTCAATTTATGGTCTGTTCCATTATTTCGTTTATAAAATGTGACAGAGTTCGTTTAGGTAAAATTAGAATAATAAGGGCTTACTCATGAGTAAAGTTGAAAACCATCCGCATGGTATTTTTTGTTGGTCAGAGCTTTGTACACACAATTGGAAAGACGGTAAGGCGTTTTATACATCTTTATTTGATTGGGGGTATGACGATCAACCTATTGGAGAGAACATATACTACACCATGCTACAAAAACAAGGTGATGATATCGCTGCAATGTACGAAATGCCTAAAGAGCAAATTAGTGCAGGTATCCCAAGTCATTGGTTGGCTTACATTGCCGTCGATAATGTTAATGATTGTGCGCTAAAAGCAAAAGAACTGGGTGCTGAAGTTATTGCCGGCCCTCATGATGTTATGAATGCAGGTCGCATGCTTATGCTAAAAGATCCAGTAGGCGCAACTGTTGCACTATGGCAGGGGAATGAGCATACAGGTTGTAAGCACTTAGGTGAATTAAATACGCCTTATTGGCATGAGTTAGCAACAAGAGATAGTAAAGTAAGTCGAGACTTTTACTGTGCTTTACTAGGCTGGGAAAGCGAAATAAAGCCTATGGAAGGGGTGGACTACATTTTATTTTTAGTCGATGGACAACCAATTGCCGGTATGCTTGAAATGACAAGTGAATGGCCTGATGATACCCCTGCTCATTGGATGATTTATTTTGCAGTAGAGAGTTGCGATGTAATTGTTAGTAAAGCCGCTAGCTTAGGTGGACAAGTATGTGTTCCTGCAACAGATATCCCAGATGTTGGTCGTTTTAGTGTTATATGCGACCCTCAAGGTGCTGTATTTTCGGTGATCGAATCTGTTATGGATGACGTTTAAACACAGTTACATTAGCTTTAGCGTTAATTTGCTCGCTAGTTTGATATAATACTCGTCAATTAAATCGTCAGAAAGTGCAGAGAACGCAATGGAATTTGAACAAGATAGTAATTTAACCCTCCCTTTATTTCTATTAGATGAATCATTAAGTAATAGAGACTTAGAGCAGCCTGATTTTGAAATATCAATTGGACTTGATGATGAGTTACTTGCTCAAATTTGCCAGAACCCAAGTGAAGATAGCAGTGTCGCTATTACTGTTAGCGGTTATGAGTTGCTTATAACTAATCCTCTGTACTTAGCTATATTAGATCAAGAGCACGATGCGCAGATAACATTAACGCATGGCCCTCTTTTAAGTATTGTTTTGAATACTGAAGGTCAGAATACATTCGTTTCTCCTCAAATGGATATGATGCCCACCTTTGATTTAGGTGATGAGGACGACGAATGAGAAAAATACTAATAAGTACGATAGTACTCATTATTTTAAGTGGTTGTGCATATTTGGGAAATGCTCACTACGATGATCTTTTTGGACCTGAACAAACACAAGAGAGAATGGTGCCTCATACAACAGGTGCTGGTGCTGATTTTTTACAAAATGTAAAACCTGTACTCGATACCCGCTGCGTAGTTTGTCATGGTTGTTACGATGCACCATGTCAACTGAAGCTCTCATCCCCTGAAGGTATTGACCGGGGGTTGAGTAAAGAGCTTGTTTACGATGGAACTCGTTTATTGGCAACGACCCCAAGCCGTTTATTATTTGATGCAACTAATACTCAGCAATGGCGAGAAAAAAACTTTACGCCAGTGCTAAATGAGCGCATACAAAGTGAAGAAGCTAACTTAGCGGGCAGTGTGTTATTTAATAGCTTAGTGTTAAAGCAAAGCCATGAATTGCCAGTAAACGAAGTGTTAGGTGATGAGTTTGACTTTTCGTTAGCGCGTTCGCAAACCTGCGCAACAATGGGTGAGTTCGATCGATTGGCAAGTGATCAACCTCATGGCGGCATGCCTTATGGTTTACCTGGTGTTTCGCGTGAAGAGTTTAATCATTTACAGAACTGGCTTAAAGGTGGTGGTAAAATGTCACATATTCAGCCACCAAGTAAATATGATCAGAATAAAATAGCGGGCTGGGAAGCATTTTTAAATCAAGATAGCTTAAAGTATCAGTTATCAGCACGGTATATTTATGAGCATTGGTTTTTAGCACATATTTATTTTACTTCAGAAAACCCACAAAGCTTTTTCAAACTAGTTCGCTCAAGTACGCCTCCTGGAGAGGAAATAAAGTTAATTAACACGCGTCGCCCATACGATGACCCTAAAGTTAGCCGTGTTTATTATCGTTTTATGCAAGAGCGTACAACCATACTTTCTAAAACACATTTACCTCTTGAGCTTAATGAAGCTAAATTACTGCGTTTATATGAGCAGTTTATTGCGCCAGATTATACGGTTACGAAAATGCCTAGTTATGAGGCTAAGGCAGCATCTAACCCTTTTAAAACTTTCGAAGTTATTCCAATTAATTCTAAGTATCAATTTATGCTTGATGAGGCAGAGTTAATTATTATGGGCTTTATAAAAGGGCCTGTTTGTCGTGGTCAGATTGCTTTGAATGTTATAAACGATCACTTTTGGGTGGCGTTTGCTGATCCTGATAAGGTTGCGACCCCTGCTGTAGGGGAAATGCTAATGCAACATGAAGAAGCGCTAGAACTTCCTGCTGCAGAGGAAAGTAATGCGTTACCTATTTCTAGCTGGGTTAAATACTCAGTTCGTGAGAAAAAATATTTACAGGCAAAAGTTGAGCTTGCTAACGAAATGTTTAAAGGTGGTGAGCACCTCACAACTGACTTACTTTGGAAAGGTGATGGGCATAATAAAAATGCGGCACTAACTATTTTCCGCCATTTTGATAGTGCAACTGTAGTTAAAGGTTTTATTGGTCAAGAGCCTAAAACCACCTGGATATTAGATTATGCTTTGTTTGAGCGTATTCACTATTTGCTTGTAGCAGGCTTTGATGTGTACGGAAATATAGGCCATCAATTAGTGACACGCCTATATATGGATTTTTTACGTTTAGAGGGAGAGCAAAACTTTTTAGCATTGTTACCTGAGGCTAAACGTAATCAAATCAAAAAGCAGTGGTATCGTAACTCACCACCTGACTTATCTAAGTTCTTTAAAAATAACCGAGAATTTAGTCAGCCAAGTGGTATTAACTATAAAACTGATGATCCACAGCATGAGCTATATACTTTGATGAAAGAAGCCTTAGCGCCAGTTTTAAGTGAAAAATACAACTACACTGAAGTGCCAAAGCCGTTAAATGTTGTAAGTAACATGCCAGCAAAAGCGGTAAACTTGTTACCTCAGCTTTCTTTTGTACTTGTAAAGCAAGAAGATAATAGCCATAAGGGCTACACTATTATTCATCATAATGCGCACTACAATATATCTAGTTTATTAAACGAAGATGGCCAACGTGCTTATGATGAAGATACCGCGACTATTGTTCCTGGGTTTATCGGAGATTACCCAGCAGCTATTTGGTATTTAAATAACGAGCAGCAAGTAAATGCTTTTGCCGAGCAATTGCCTATGATGCAAATAGAAGCCGATTATGGTGCTTTGAAATCTAAGTTTGGTATTCGACGTACTCATCCACAGTTTTGGCAATACAGCGATATATTGCACGATACAGCTAAAAAGTATCGTGGGATAGAATATGGAATGTTCGATTATAATCGATTAGAGAATCGCTAATATAATTTTACTACTATGGCCCAGCTTGATGCTGGGCTTTTTTATTGGGTATTAATAATTCGCTTAATTATTTTGACTGATTCTTCGTTTTAAAAAATTAGTCTACACTTATATAAAAAAACTGGTTTATACATGTTCAATATTATTAAAAGCGTGAGAACACGTTATCGATGGGCACTAATTGCAATAGCGCTATTAATAAGTGGCTCTGCTTTATTAATGCAGCATAGTTTTTCTGTTCAAAAGTTTGATGCAAAAATTATTAACATCGCTGGTAGCCAGCGTATGCTCTCACAGAAAATTGCTTGGCACAGTAATGCTATACTTAACATCAGTAATTACTCGCCAGCTCATACTGAGTCACTTGAGAAGTCCCTCAATACATTTAAAGAGTCCCATCAAACATTATTAACTAAAAACTCTGATGACGAATACATTTACTTAAATCCAGCGTTAGTAGACTTATATTTTGGTGAAACGATAGGGTTAGATAAAGCGGTATTTGACTATATAGAACAAACAGAGCGGCTTTTGTATCAGCAAGGAGAGATAAACCACTCAGTATTTTCTATAAAGTATGTTGAAACGTTATTAACAAAGCTTGATAAGGCAGTGAGCTTATTTGAATCTCAAGCTGTTAAAAAAGTAAATTGGGTCGCCAACCTAGAGATACTATGCTGGTTATTGGCAATGACATTATTACTTATTGAGTTAAGATTTGTTTTTATACCAATGGAAAAAGAGGTTTCAGACACGCTTTTAGAGCTACAAAAACAAAAAGATTTTGTTTATCAAACAAGTCAAAATAAAGAACATTTTATTGCCAGAGCTAGTCACGAATTTAGAACACCTTTGCAGGGACTTATTACGTCTATTGAGGAGCTAGAGGTTTCTGATAAACAGCAAAGCGTTAAAACCCAAGCTAACTATTGCGCGCTTAGGTTAATAGCCATATTAGATGAATTACAAGACTTGCAGGCTTTAAGTGCAGGTAAATGGGTACCGCATTTAAATGACGAAAACCTTTTAGAGTCGTGTAATAAAGTAGTAATAGCGTACAAGCATGCGTGTAAGCAAAAAGGCCTAAAACTAGTTAGATCTTTAGATGAATCGTTAAATTGTGTATGTAAATTGGATCATCAACGTTTGCAGCACACACTTACAGAATTAATTAGTAATGCAATTAAGTTTACACAAAAAGGTGAAATTACTGTTTCAGCTAAGCTTTTAAATGATGAATTTCATTTAACAGTGAGTGACACTGGCAGTGGCTTTTCGAAGAAGATTACCAGTCTTGAATTTGACTCATTTAAACAAACCAATCACTTTCAAGGGTTGAGAACAGGCCTAACCCGGGTTCAATACGTTGTAAAAGCACTGCATGGTGAAATTACTTTTACAAATAATAAAACTCATGGTGCTTTGGTGTCTTTGTATTTACCAGTGACAATAAGTAAAGCCCTCCCAACACCTCTTAAAGTAAACAACAAGCTAACGTGCTTAGTCGTTGAAGATAACCCATTAAACACTATGTTATTAACCCGCATACTTAGCTTATTAGGTTTAAGCTATGATTGCGCAGAAAATGGTAAAGTCGCGTGTGAGATGGTGAGTGAAAATCAGTACGATATTGTTTTTATGGACTTAAACATGCCAGTAATGGATGGGTTTGAGGCTATTAAAAAAATACGTTCCGATCTTAATAAAGTAATGCCAATTATTGTTATAACAGCAAATACCTCACAAAATGATATAGAGCGAGTTTATGAATACGGAGCTAACCTCCATATTCATAAGCCAATAAGCCAGCAAGCAATTAAAGACGCATTAAATAGTATTAGCGTTGTTAGTGAAATAAATTAATTTTGCAGATTACAAGCTTGCTAAGCTCTTTTAATATGCGTTAACTTGCTGTTTTAAGGTTTATTAGGAAAAGTTAGTGCAGTCAATTACGCTTGAGCAATTTAATGGTTACTTACAAGGGCAAGGTAAAAGCCGTTACGATATATGCAACCTAGATTGGCAAGTAAACCTAGGAGAACATTGGTTACTTTTAGGTGCTAATGGAGCTGGTAAATCTGCACTGACAGCTGCGTTAATCGGTGAGGCTAAGTGCGAAAGTGGTAAGCGTATAAGTAGTAGTATTAATAAGCTTATGCTCGTGTCTTCAGATTCGCATAAACAGTTACTAGCTCAAGAATTAGAGCATGAAAAGCACTCCCTCGTTAAAGACCTTGTTTTTACAGGGCATAGTAATAATGATGAGTTATTAGCGCAGCTAATAGAGTTATTTAAATTTAGCTCATTACTAAATAGGCATTTTAGAGACCTTTCAACGGGTGAAACTCGTAAACTCCTACTTATAAAAGCACTCAGCTCCCATAGTGAGTTAGTCGTGCTTGATGAGCCATTTCATGGACTCGACGTACAATCTTGCCAGCAGCTCAATAAAATACTCATAGAACTTAGCCAAACTATTACTTTTGTTTTTGTACTAAACCGCCTAGACGAAATCCCTTCATTCATTACTCACTATGGCTATGTAAGCCAAGGTTGCTTGTTACATAGTTTAGCAAAGCCAGACAGAGAGCAATTGAGTGATTTACTAAAACTACTTCATTTAGAACATACCTCATTGGATGTGCCATCACCTGATACCGAACAAGAGAAAAAGGCATTCACCGGTAATACCTTAGTTAAATTGAGTAATGCTAAAGTTAGTTACAGTGATGTAAGCATATTCAAAAATCTCAATTGGACTATAGAAAAGCATCAGCATTGGCAGCTCAGTGGAGCGAACGGTTCAGGCAAAACATGCTTATTAAATTTAATAACAGGTGATAACCCACAGTGTTATAACAATGACATTGAAGTGTTCGGTTTTAAACGTGGGACAGGGGAGAGTATTTGGGATATAAAACAGCATATTGGTTTTATATCTAACGCGCTACATATGGATTACCGCGTAAGTATATCGGCTTTAAATACTGTTATTTCAGGATTTTACGATAGCATAGGTTTATATCAAAAACCGAGCGACGCACAAATTAATATTGCTAAGCAGTGGCTGGCATTTATTGGTTTAAGTGATAAGCAAAATACCTCATTCACCCAGCTATCGTACGGCGATCAGCGTATGTTGTTAATTGTGCGGGCTATGGTAAAACATCCAACGTTACTTATTTTAGATGAACCTTGCTTAGGCTTAGATGAAGCAAACAGGCAACGTGTACTGCTACTAATAGAGAAAATTTGTGCTGCCAATACAAGTACTGTGATTTATGTAAATCATCATGCGGCAGACAAAATTAAAGGAATAGAGAATTACTTAAAAATGGAAGACTTTCATTAAAAGCTCAGAGAAAGGTTGAGTGGGAATTCACTCAACCCATTTTTATTTTAAAGACGAGTAACGCTAAAGCCTTTATCTCGAAGTTGTTTAAGTAACCCGTGTTTTTCAGGTAAATGCAAAGCGCCTACAGCAATAAATAGCTGCTCGTTTGCTAAACGCGGTGTGAGTTGTTTAACCCAATTATTATTACGGTTAGTTAGCATTACTTGCTCGCTAATTTCACCGTAATTACTGTCATCAAAACTCATATTGTAGTAATCGGTTAGTGTGTCCATGTCACCGCTTTTCCACGCATTAACTAACTTGATAAAGTAAGTATTAATATCGGCTAGTTGCTCAAAGGTTTCTTCAATCATTTCATTGCTTAGTAGCGCCATACCATCAAACATTTGTAGTTGTTGCTCTAGGGTTTCAAGCTCGCCAATTTTAATATTATGCTCTTTAGCATAATTAAGCACTTGCTTGTCTATACCGGTTTTATCTGAATATCCTGCATTTTGAAATTCAATTTGCATCATAGTCACCATAACAGCCCAAGGCTTTAAGCCATTAAACATAGCAATATCAATCGACTTTTTAGCAAAGTAATCTTTTAGCTTGGTATAATTTTGCTTTGAAAGCTCAGTTTGCAGTGTTTTACCGTCACTTAGCATCATAAATGGCATTGAGCGCTGTTGCATTTCAAGTGGTGTAAGTTTGCTTATATCAACTTCAACAATCACTTCTTTGCTTGCGCTAATCGCATCGGTTACATTTTTAGGTAAGCCTTTCATGCTGGCATCACCAACGTGTACGGTGCCAAATAAGTAAGAGCTGACGCCATTTTTTTCTATTTTATATAAGGCAGGTGCTGCATAGCTGTTAAAGCTAAATGTTATAAGTAATGCCACAATAAAAAAGTGGCTAACACGGGTAAGAGCATTCATGGTTTGTCCTTAAAATCTCGAAGGTTAGTAGTGTAAATACTAACCTAAATTTACTTCAGAGGTAACGTTAATATAAACGTTAGCGTATTGTTTTCGGTATTACTGGCCGTAATAGTAAAGCCATTTAAGTTACATAAGCTCTGTACAATTGATAATCCTAAACCATGGCGCTGATTATTAGTTCTAGATGAATCTAGCTGATAGAGCGGGTCAAAAATAGCAATTAGCTGTTCATTACTTAGTGGTTTAGTTACTTTGTTACTAACAGAGATAGTCATGTTTGTGCTGTTATTTACGGCAGTTAATTTAATTGGCGCCTCAGGAAGTCCATAAAATAGTGCGTTATCGATTAAGTTACACAAAATGGTATTTAAACTAAATTCGTCAGCATTAAGCGTAAGTTCGCCACTTATTTCGTTATTTAAACGCGTTTTAATAGTTGGGTGCTTAAAGGTCAGCTCATCAATAATTTGATTTACTAAGTTATTTAGAATGATATTTTGTGCATTCAATTGCATAGCACTACTACTTGAGCGCTGCAATAATAAGAGGTTGCTAACAATTGTTTTCATACGCTGTGAAATATTAAGCACATCACTGGTATAGGTGTCGCTAATGCGTTTATCGTCAGGGTAGCGAATAGCCACCTCTGAGAGGCTTATTAGTTCAGCTATAGGGGTTTTAAGCTCGTGTGCAATGTCGCTTGTTAGGCGTTTTTCATTACTATAGAGTTGCTGATTAACGGTAATAAACTTATTTAGCTCGTTACGTATAGGTTCTATTTCTTCTACTTTAAAGTCGCTTTCTATTGTTTGCGCAACACCGGTAATATCGAGTAACTTAATTTGGTCGTTTAAGTTGTGTAGTGGGTGCAGGCCTTTATTTACAATACGTGTCACTAAATAGCGCACACCAAACACGCCAAGTACACAGGTTAAAATAAAGACCACATCAATAATAATCAGTACTTTATTAAGTTCGGCTGTCGGCGCTGCGATTGCAAGTGTCATGGTATTAAAAACAGCAGAGTGAGTGGGGTTTCTATCATCTTTTTGGGCTACAAAGTGACTTATAAGTGCGCGACCATCACGTCCGTTAGGAAGCTCGTAATCTATAATTTTAGATTCGTTAATCGGCATTTCTAAAAAAGGCAGGTTAGCATTTTCATAAAGCGCTAATGAGTCCGAGCGCTCAAACACATCACGGCCATGCCATAATTGGTAAAACTCCGTGGCATCGGCTGCTTCATACTCCGACATAAACTCACCAGCAAAATCAAATTCAACCACGTTGTTGTCATCTTCAACTAAGGTTTTTAAGTAGTTAGCTTTATTAGTTAAAGACTGATTAAACTGATCTTCCACCCAAGTATCAACACTTAAATCAACGGTTAAAAATATGGTGAATAAAATAACTGAGATCACGGCGCTAATATTATTAACGAGTTTACGTTTTATTGAGTGATTTTTATTTTGTTGTTGCGACATAACCAAATCCACGTTTATTTTTTATCGGGAGCTCGCCATCAAACTGTCTTACTTTTTTACGTATGGTTGAGATGTGTGCTTCAAGCGCATTTTTAGAGAGCATATCAAACTGACCTACCACCGCTTCACTTATAAGCTCAAGCCCCAATACTCGCTCTGGGGCGTTAAATAAGCATTCTATTATTTTATATTCATTACGCGTGAGCTCAATGGCATGTTGCTTGTAGTGAAGAGTTTTAAGCGAGAGATCTAATACGCAATCACCTACGGTAAGGGTATTTTGTTGATTTTGCAGTGAACCACGACGAAGTAATGCAAGGACACGAGCATGGAGTTCTTCAAACGAAAATGGCTTAGTTAAATAATCGTCAGCGCCTTTCATAAGGCCGTTAATTTTATCTTGAGGCTCACTTCGTGCCGATAAAATTAGCACACGGCTTTGGCTATTACTGCTGCGCAGTGCTTGTAAAATACTCATGCCATCAACGCTCGGTAGCATTAAATCAAGTACGAGGAGGTCGTAGTTTCCACTTAGTGCCATACTCAGCCCTTCTGAGCCATCACCAGTTTCATCTACGGTAAAACCAAGGTTGCTAAGGCCAACTTGCAAGCTGCGTCTTAATGCTTCTGAGTCTTCAATAACGAGGATTTTCATGTTTACTCGGTTTATAAAAATAGCCTTGTTACTTTAACAAGGCTTTATTATCAAGTCACTTGGTTAATGATACCAACCATTTGTGTAGGCTAAATTACCTAAGTTCGCATGGGCTAGGGCTTTTTTTACTAGTTGCTCATCGTTTTCACATGGCACAAGCTGGTTATTGCTATACGTATAGGTGGTTGCTGGTTTTTGTGGTTGTAACACCACCACTTTATTATCGTGCATGTAGGCAAAGTTTTTGTCGTATTGCATCATTGCGCGTTGTTTGTTGTCGCTAATTGGCTTTGATAAATCATGACCTATCATAGGGTGCTTACCACTTGCGCCAATTAAAGACAGTAGAGTAACAGGGATATCGAGCTGGCTGGCTAGTTGGTTATCTCGTTTATGGGTAATACCTTTTCCAAAAATAACGGCCGGAATTTTAAAGTGATCAACCGGTACTAAGTTTGAACCCGATACGCGCGAGTCGTGATCGGCAATAACTATAAATACAGTATCATCCCAGTAGCTCGATTTTTTAGCTTTTTCGATAAAGGTGCCTAGTGCGTAATCGGCATACTTGGCAGCATTATTACGGGTTTGTTTTTGTTTATCGTACAGCGTTATTTTATCGTCAGGAAAGTCATACGGGCTATGATTAGAGCTTGAAAATATAAGGCTAAAAAATGGTTTGTTTTGATTTTTAAGCTTAGTAAGTTCTATATCGGCTTGGTCGTACAAGTCTTCGTCTGATGCGCCCCACGAGCCATTAAAGTCTATTTTTTTAAAGTTATTTGTATCTACGATACTTTTAAAACCGTTGCCTAAAAAGAAGCTGCGCATGTTATCAAAATGGCTTTCGCCACCATAAATGAACTGCGTGTTGTAATTTTGCTTCGCTAAAAAATCAGCAATGGTAAAAAAGTCGCGTTGTGATTTATCAAGCTTAACAACTGCACGCGAAGGCGTTGGTGTAAACCCTGTAATTACTGCCTCAATTCCACGTACTGAACGTGTGCCCGTGGCGTATAAATTATCAAACCCCCAGCCTTGTTTATAAAGGGCGTCTATATTAGGTGTAAGCGGTAAACCGCCAAGCGTGCCTACATAACGAGCACCTAAACTTTCTTGTAAAATAATGACTAAATTTTTGGGTTTACCTGTATTACTTGCGCGATGAAACGTTTTTGTAGGGGCGGTTACATCACTAAATGTGCCTTGCGTATTTTGCATGTTACTACGCACAATACTAAGTAATTCATCGGTGGGCATTTTACCGTAATAGTCTTGGCTCGATTGCTCATTAGAAAGTTGCTTAACTGCAAACGCGACGCTATAAAGTGAGTTAAGGGTTAAGTCGTTAAGTAAGTGATCAGTAGAAAACGAGACCATGGCGGGGTTAAGTGGTCTGTGTCCTAATGAGTTGCGGGCGCCAAAAATAGTTAAGCATACTAAAATAAGCGCTAAAATTGATTGATTTAAACCTGTTAGTGATGACTTGCTTTGCCATTGATTGCTAAATATTTTACTTGCAAATTTACAGCTTAAAATAAGTGCTATAACAGCAATAAATACTTCTAACTTATAGCCTGAAAAAATCATTTTTGAGACTTCTTTAGGGTAAATTAAATATTCTATAAATAAGCGGTTTGGGCGTAAATCGTACTCGTTTATAAACGTAGGCGTAATCACTTCAAAAAAAACAAGTAAAGCAGACATCGTCACTAAATAAATTTTAATGAGGCCGCGTACTTTATTTTGCCAACCTACGCTTTGCATCAGTAAAGTAAGTAGTAATGCGGGCATAATAATGTAGCTTAGAGTGGCTATATCAACTCTTAAACCACCTATAAATATAGATAACCACGCATGCGATCCAAATACACGCTCCCCTTGCCATACACTTAATCCAAAGCGAGCAAGTGTTAAAAAGCTAAGTGCCAAAACAGCAAATACAACAAAAATCCATACAGGGCCAAGTGTATTTTGTATTTTAGGTATAAAAGTTAGCTTTATGCCCATAACACAGCCCACCAAATAAGAGCGGCAATTAGCATAGCTATAAACACGCTTGCAGAGGCTATATCTTTAGCTAGCCCCGAAAGCTCATGGTATTCACTGCCAATTCTATCAACTACAACTTCAACTGCCGTATTTACCAGCTCAGCAAACAATACAAAAAGCAGGCTAGCTATAAGCAGTAATTTATCCCTTAGTGCAATTTCTTGTAGCCACACAAACACACCGAGTAATGAAAACAGTGCTAGCTCTTGTTGAAACGCCGCTTCAAATCGACTCATCCATTTTAAGCCGTTAAAAGAATGGCTTAAGGTAAAAATAAGGCGCATTAAGCCTTGGCGTTTTATAACGGTTTTATTACTCATAGTTTTATTTCGCTTGGTGTTGTTTGGCAGTTAGCAAGTAAATCAAGTGATGCCTGATACGTTTTGCTTTTAATGCCAATTAAATTTAAAAGGGTGTGAAAAATATTGTTGTGTGAGCGTGCAGCGCGGGTGTCTAGATTAGCTAAACAGGTATTAGTAATGCGCTGATTATGCTCATCAGCCCATATATAAAGAGGAACGTGCGTTTGTGTGCTAGGTGCAAAGCTATACGGAAAACCATGTAAATAAGCACCGGCTTCGCCAAGTGATTCACCATGATCAGAGACATATAAAAACTGCTTATCTATGTTGTTTGGCAGCGCTTTTAATTGCTCAATTACCTGGGCGTTAACAAAGTCGCTGTACGCAATTGTGTTGTCGTAGGTATTAACTAATTCATCGAGTGAGCAGTTTTGAATGTCGCTTCTGTCGCACGTGGGCGTAAATTGCTTAAATTTTTCTGGGTAGCGTTTAAAGTAGGTTGGTCCGTGTGAGCCCATCATGTGTAGGACGATAACGGTATTAGCTTGGCTTAAATTAGCGAGTTTGCGCTTAAGTGGAGCAAGAAGTGCTTCATCAAAACAATATTTTCCATCGCAAAGCGCTGATGGGGTGGTTGGGATATCAATGTTAACAACACGGGTGCATACGTTTTTACAGCCGCTGTTGTTATCAACCCACAGTACGTCGCTGCCAGCTTGTTGTGCTAAGTCAACCAGGTTTTGTTGGTTGTCGGCTGCTAATCGATCAAAGTTATCTCGTGTTTGCAGTGAAAACATACACGGCACAGACACAGCAGTAGCGGTGCCACAAGACGCCACATTATTAAAATACGTCACATTATACTTTTGTGTATAAGGGTTGGTGTTGCGCTTATAACCTTGATAAGAAAAGTTTTCTGCTCGTGCGGTTTCGCCAACAACCATAACTGTTACGCTGGTGTTGTTAGGCGTAATGAGAGTGGGTGTTGCATCTATATTTTTAAATTCCATATTGGTATACAGCAGCTGATCGCGCATATATTTATAACCGCTAGAGAGATACTGAAATGGGATGAGTTCTTTTTTCAAAATGCGGTTATTGCGGCCAGTGGCTGCGTAATCGGCGTAAAAGTTTACGACCACTAAAGCAATTAGTGAGCAGCACGCTACAATAAGTTTTATACGACTAATTGCTTCTTGGTGAGGGCGGGTAAAGTGTATTTTTACTTTGCTTAATATAAAAACAGGTAGCGCACAAAACAGTAGTAGAAAGCCTATGAGCTGCGGATTTAAATAGCTCAGTGCTTCGCTTGAATCTGTTTCGAACGTGTTTTGAATCATTGAATAGTCAAACACGACGCCGTAATTTAATGAGCCGTAAAGTACGGCACTCGAAATTATCAGTAAAAGGTAGTTAATTGGTTTTAGTAACCACCTAACCGACACTATTGAAAAGAAAATAATTAAAAGGCATAACAACAGCAGTGGCACTGAAAGTAAAAATAGCCATGAAAAAGATGCAAGGGAGGTGATGGCGCTAAACGAACCTTGAATAAAAGGAATGTTTATAACTAAACAGTAATAACAGGCAATCATCACTACAAAGGCATTTGCACTACAGTGAATGTAAAACCGCTTACTACGATTTGGCTTTTTTTGTGCTGGTGTTTGGCTAGTTATGTTCATATTTAGGCTCGTTTAAAATAACAACGCCATGCTATGCAACAACACTTAAGAGTCGCTTAAGAGAACCTACGCATTACCTGAAGGTGATAAATAATTTTATTTATAAAAATATTCTCAAAAATTAATCAAACCTTAAATAAGGGATATAAGAATAGTGAATTTCTGAGATTAAAATTAGAGCATAAAAAAACCACTACTAGCTTGTATAATGAATTTTAAAACCTGATAAATTGCCTTTTAGTCTTTTTGTTAGATTAACTTTGGTGTTGACTTGAAGGGCCTAGCGCGGTACTAATATAAAAAGAGAGCGAAGGAATAACCTTCGCGATAATTGAACAAAATTTGGTATTAATTACATGCTTACAAACGCACTTAACCTAGTCCTGATTATTATCGTGGTGATTATTCCCGCGAGGGCTTCGTAGTGCTTTAAAAACTTAAGCATTAAAAAAGCCCTCCGCACTTAACCGTTCGGAGGGCTTTTTAGTTTTAAGGGTAAAATTTGTAATTGGGTTGTCACTGAGGAATGAGGGTTTATTAATGACAGGCGCAGAACTAACAATCGACTTATTGGCCAAACACGGCGTAAATGAAGTATTTGGCTACCCAGGCGGAGCTATTATGCCAATTTACGATGCGCTGTATGGCGCGCCAGTCAAACACTACCTAACTCGCCATGAGCAAGGTGCAGGGTTTGCAGCTGTTGGTTATGCTCGTAGCACACGTAAATTAGGCGTATGTTTTGCAACATCGGGCCCAGGTGCAACTAATTTAATAACCGCTCTTGCTGATGCGATGATGGACTCAGTACCATTATTGGCGATCACCGGCCAAGTGCCTACTGCAGCGATTGGTTCAGATGCGTTTCAAGAAATAGATGTACTAGGTATGTCGCTTTCGTGTACTAAGCACAGCTACATGGTAGAACGAGCTGAAGACTTAGCAGAGATATTACAAGAAGCAATTCATTTAGCGCAAAGCGGCCGCCCAGGTCCTGTACTTGTCGATATCCCAAAAGATATTCAAATGGCGCAAGTCCCTTTTAAACCTTGGCTAGCAGCTGATGAATACTTACCAGAGTTAGATTTAAAGCAAGTTGCTATTGCTAATCAATTGTTGAGTGAGGCTAAACAGCCTGTAGCGTATGTAGGTGGTGGTGTACAAGCCGCTGATGCGCAAGACGAACTAATGCAATTTTTAAATAAAACTCAGATGCCAGCTGTATCAACACTTAAAGCGCTAGGCAGTGTATTACCAGATTACGAACATTACTTAGGTATGTTGGGTATGCATGGTGGTCAAGCTGCTAATATCGCAGTGCAAGAATGTGATGTACTTGTATGTATAGGGGCACGCTTTGATGACCGCGTAACAGGCAACTTAGCTAAATTTGCAGCTAAAGCTAAAGTAATCCATTTAGATATAGATGCTGCTGAAGTTGGTAAGCGAAAACCTGCTAAGGCTTCATTAATTGCCGATTTAAAAACGTCGTTACCCGCACTTGAGTGCTTTGTAACACCTAAAGCTTGGTGTGACACAAATAAAGAAATGAATATTAAGCATGCGTGGCGTTACGACTACCCAGGTGAGAAGGTTTTTGCACCGTACTTATTAAACCAACTAAGCCAACGCATGCCAAAAACAGGGGTTGTGTGCTGCGATGTTGGTCAGCACCAAATGTGGGTAGCACAACACATGAAGTTTACTCATTCGAGTAATCATTTAAGCAGTGGTGGTGCAGGCACAATGGGCTTTGGTCTACCTGCGTCTATTGGCGCGCAAGTAGCACGCCCTGATGACTTTGTTATCACTGTATCGGGCGATGGTTCTATAATGATGAATATTCAAGAGCTGGCCACTATTCGTCGTAACAATTTACCTGTAAAAATATTAATTTTAGATAACCAGCGTTTAGGGATGGTTCGCCAATGGCAAGAACTATTTTTTGAAGGGCGTTATTCTGAAACTAATCTGTCGGATAACCCAGACTTTGTGCAATTAGCTGCTGTATTTGGTATCCCAGGGCAAACAATTACTCACGCTAACCAAGTTGATGATGCGATAACTGCATTAGTTAACAGTAAAGGTCCGTACATAGTACATGCCTGTATTGATGATAAAGAAAATGTTTGGCCGCTTGTACCACCTGGGGCTGCTAACGACGAAATGATGACGGAGAAAGCAAAATGAAACATAGCCTAACTATTGCATTAAAAAGTCAAAGTATAGCGGTAGAGCGCTTTTTACGAGTGGTGCGTCATCGTGGTTTTGACCTTACGCATTTTCAGCTCAATATGGACGATGGTTTTTATAATGTAGACATGACGGTAGATAGTGATAAACCAATTCACCTTTTAACCAGCCAGTTAAATAAGCTGGTGGATGTAAAAGAAGTCACTTTACAAAATTTACAGCAACAACAGGCTGTGTAATTACGAACTGGAAAACAATTTACGAGTAACTGAATCACTCGGTTACTCACCAATTTTAGAATGAGGAATGCCCGCTTATTCTGCGGCAAAAACTGAGGTAACTATGGCTAAATTAAGAAGTGCAACAACAACTGAAGGGCGTAAACGCGCAGGCGCTCGTGCATTATGGCGCGCAACAGGTATGACCGACACCGATTTTGGTAAGCCGATTATTGCCGTAGTTAACTCGTTTACACAATTTGTACCAGGGCATGTTCACCTTAATCAGTTAAGTGAACTTATGGCTGAAACCATTACACAAGCCGGTGGCGTCCCTAAAGAATTTAATACTATTGCGATTGATGATGGTATTGCAATGGGTCACGGCGGCATGCTTTATTCGCTGCCTTCGCGCGACTTAATTGCTGACTCGGTTGAGTATATGGTAAATGGTCATTGTGCTGATGCGATGATTTGTATTTCAAACTGCGACAAAATTACTCCAGGAATGATGCTTGCAGCACTACGCTTAAATATTCCGGTAATATTTGTATCAGGCGGTCCAATGGAAGCAGGTAAAACTAAGCTTGCTAACATCGATATTAAACTTGATTTAGTAGATGCCATGGTTAAAGGCGCTGATGAATCGGTAAGTGATGCAGATTCAGAGCAAGTAGAGCGCTCTGCGTGTCCAACATGTGGCTCGTGTTCAGGCATGTTTACTGCAAACTCAATGAACTGTTTGCTAGAAGCGATTGGTTTAGCATTGCCAGGTAACGGCACGACGCTTGCGACTCATAAAGACCGTAAACAACTTTATGTTGAAGCGGGGGCTCGTATTGTTGATTTATGTCGTGAGTATTATCAAAAAGACAATCAAGATGTATTGCCACGTGCTATTGCTAACAAAACAGCCTTTATGAATGCAATGGTTGTTGATATTGCAATGGGTGGCTCGTCAAATACGGTATTGCATTTACTTGCTGCAGCGCAAGAAGCGGGCGTTGATTTTGATATGTCGCACATTGATGCGCTCTCTCGTAAAACACCATTTTTATGTAAAGTTGCACCAGCGACACCTGAATATCACATTGAAGATGTGCACCGCGCAGGCGGCATGATGGCAATCGTACGTGAACTTGGCAAAGCAGGCTTAGTTGATATGTCAGTTAATCATGTTGCTGGGTCAACTATGGCTGAGCTCGTTAAAAAATGGGATGCAACAGATCCTACTAACGAAGCGGCGCGCAAATTTTACCGTGCTGGCCCTGCGGGCATTCGTACCACTAAAGCAATGAGCCAAGAGTGTCGTTGGGACGAGGGTGATAACGACCGTGTTAATGGGTGTATCCGAAGTGTCGAACACGCTTTTCGTCAAGATGGTGGCTTAGCTGTACTTTCGGGTAATTTAGCAGTTGATGGCTGTATTGTTAAAAGCGCTGGCGTTGTTGATGAAATGCTACATTTTGAAGGTACTGCAGTCGTGTACGAATCACAAGATGATTCTGTAGAAGGTATTTTAAACGATGAAGTAAAAGCCGGCGATATCGTGGTTATTCGTTACGAAGGCCCTAGAGGCGGCCCAGGTATGCAAGAAATGCTATACCCAACTAGCTACTTGAAATCAAAAGGCCTAGCTGAAAAATGTGCACTTATTACTGATGGTCGCTTTTCGGGTGGTACTTCAGGTTTATCAATTGGTCATGTGTCGCCAGAGGCGGCAAGTGGTGGTGCAATTGCTTATGTTGAAAATGGCGACAAAATCATTATTGATATCGCAACTCGTGAAATCACATTAGCGTTAAGTGATGAAGAGCTTGAAGCACGTAAACAAAAACAATTAGCACGCGGAAAACTGGCGTACAAACCAGTTGATCGTGAGCGCTATGTATCGTCTGCTTTAAAGGCTTATGCATTACTTGCAACAAGTGCTGATAAAGGCGCAGTGCGTGACTTAGCTAAATTGGAGGCGCTTAGTTAATTATGGTCTCTCAAGAGCTCGATTATTTTCGCGCTATTATTCAAGCAAACATGGAGCCTTTGGCTAAAGTTACCGAGGTCAGCGAAATGGCTGAGCTTGGTGCTAAATTAGGTAACCATGTTTGGTTAAAGCGTGAAGACCAACAGCCCGTGTATTCATTTAAATTACGCGGTGCGTATAACAAATTAAATAAATTACCTAAAGGCTCAGTGGTTATAACTGCTTCAGCGGGTAATCATGCTCAAGGCGTTGCACTAAGTGCTTCTCACTTAGGGCATCAAGCCACAATTGTAATGCCAGTAACAACGCCTGAAATAAAAGTAAGTGCGGTACGTGCGCTTGGCGGTGAAGTTGTGCTACATGGGCATCATTTTGATGCCGCAAAAGCACATGCGCTTGAGCTTACAGAGCAACGAAACGGTATATTTGTTCCACCATTTGATGACCCAGACGTCATTGTTGGTCAAGGTACTGTAGCACGTGAGCTTATGCAGCAATTAAACGAGCTTGATGCGGTGTTTATTCCTGTTGGCGGCGGCGGTTTACTTGCTGGGATGGCGGTTTATATTAAATCGCTGCGTCCAGATATAAAAGTAATTGGTGTAGAAGCCGACGAAAGTGCATGTTTACAAGCGGCACTTAAAGCAGGCAAACCGGTAGAGCTTGAACGCGTTGGTAGTTTTGCTGATGGCGTAGCGGTTAAAATTATTGGCACTGAAACATTTCGCTTAGCGCAAAAGTTTTGTGATGAAGTTATAACCGTTACCAGCGACGAAATATGTGCTGCTATGCAGGATATTTTTGTATCTACCCGTGCAATAGCAGAACCTTCAGGTGCACTTGCAACGGCAGGGCTTAAAAAGTGGAGCCAGCAGTCTGGTTTAAAAGGGTTACATTTAGCGGCTGTTTTATCCGGTGCTAATTTAAACTTTGATCGCCTGCGTTATGTTGCAGAGCGCACTGCGCTGGGTGAAAAAAACGAAGCGTTATTAGCGGTTACTATTAAAGAAGAAAAAGGCAGCTTTAAACAGTTTTGTGCTTCTTTAGGTGGTCGTGCTATTACTGAGTTTAACTACCGTTATGCAGGACCTGGTGAAGCACAAATATTTGTAGGTATTGCCCTGCGCCAAGGCGAGCAAGAGCTTAATGAGCTAAAGCAAGACTTAACAAATAATGACTACCAATTTTGCGATCTGTCGGATAACGAACTCGCTAAATTACATGTGCGCTATATGGTTGGCGGAAAAGCACCCGAGCAATTACATGAGCGCTTACTTCGCTTTGAATTTCCAGAGTATCCAGGTGCGCTTGCACGCTTTTTAGATACTTTAGGTAGTAATTGGAACATTACCTTATTTCATTATCGTAATCACGGTGGTTCAATGGGGAATGTACTGGCAGGTTTTGCTATTGAGCCGAGTCAGTATGAGGTGTTTAACGAGCACTTAAACCGTTTAGGTTATAGTGTACAAGATGAAACACAAAATCCGTGCTTTAGCCAATTCTTAACATCAAAGCCCCAAGCAGAAAAAGCCGAAAAACTCGCCTCAGTATAATCCTCCTTTAAAGGCAGGCATCTAACTAGAGTGCTTGCTTTATTACACGTTTTACATATAGTTACAGGTAATCGTCATACTTTTTGAGGACACCTAGTTGCTATTTAAAGGATTAATCATTGGATTGTGCTTTTTTTGTAGCCATATCGCGGCGCAAGAATCAGTCACATTACAGCTAAAATGGACACATCAGTTTCAGTTTGCTGGCTACTATATAGCAAAGCAAAAAGGCTTTTATAATGAAGCGGGCCTTGATGTAACCATTAAACAAGCTAATCCAATGAAACCTGATACCTTTGCTCCTGTCGCCAGTGGCGAAGCACAATTTGGTGTAGGGCACTCTGGTATTTTACAGCAACGTATAAATGGCCAGCCTCTTGTTGCTATGGCTGCCTTATTGCAATTTTCACCTTACTGCTGGATGGTTAAAGACACGTCTGATATTTTTCATCCACGTGACTTTGTTAATAAACGTATCACTGCGGTAAGCAAAAATGATGGCACTGAACTACTTATTATGCTTAAACGCAGTGGCGTTGATGTGGATAAACTCAAAGTTTACGATGGCGAAAATCCAGGCCAGGCTTGGATTGAAAACAAGCTAGATGCTATGCAAGTGTATGTTACTACAGAGCCTTATTATATGACTCAACAAGGCGTAGCTCATCGACTTGTTTGCCCACAGCGTTATGGTATGGACGTATATAGCGACATTTTATTTACCAGCGAAAACATGCTGAAGAAAAATCCTCAAACGGTCGAAAAATTCTACCAAGCGAGCCTAAAAGGGTGGCGTTATGCAATGATGAACATGGATGAAGCCATTGCAGTCACTCAGCAAAACTATGCACCGGGTAAAAGCTTTTATCAGCTCGCCTTTGAGGCTGAAGTACTAAAAAGTTATATAACCCCACCCACCACCAGTTTAGGGCATATGTCGATAGCAAAGTGGCGCTTAATTGCGGACTTATATGGCATACAGCAAAACGAATTTGACGAAGTAAAATCTCACTTTATTTATAAATACCAAGAACCTGAAAAGATGCAGTTATCGTGGATGCTCATGGCAGCTATTTTGGTAAGTATTATTTCAATACCTTTGTATTTACGGCTGATTTTTAGTAAAAATTAACTGCTTAGGTAATTCACGAAACTGATATAATTAATCGTCTTTTTTATTTTTTAAGCTGTTATGACTTTAGCTGAGCAATTTTTAGCACTTGATTCACTTTTAATGCGTCATCGTCAGTATTGGCAGTGCACTGCATTTGATTTTGACACTATACCTTGGCCAGAGCTACAAGGCATACTTAGCGAACTAACTGATGATCAGGTAAGCGTTCTTGATAACGATCAAAACCAGCTATACCAATTTTTTAGCCAACATATAAGCCAACTTGATGAACTTGCAAAGTTATGCGAGTTACCTAACTCAGCCTACTCTCAAGCTGATTATCCATTTTGGATAAGTAACGGCATTAAAGGTCGTAAGTTTGCACAGTTACAAGATTTTGTATCTGCACTACCTAATACCAAGCAACCTGTTTTAGAGTGGTGTGCGGGTAAAGGGCACTTAGGTCGAATGCTTGCGTTTAATGGCGCAAGTAATGTGCATAGTATTGAACTGCAACAAAGCTTATGTGAGCAAGGACAAAAAAGTGCACAGCAACAAGGCTTAGCAATGCACTTTAGCCAAGCCGATGTATTAAAAGACGATATCACTCAATTTTTTAATACAGATATGCATGCTGTAGCACTTCACGCATGCGGTGGCTTACACCAAGCATTTATGCGCCAAGCAAGTTTAGCGAAAGTACAGCAAATTAGCTTTTCACCTTGTTGCTACCATTTATTCACGGCTAATGAGTACCGTGCAATGAGTGAGGATGCAAATAAAAGTGAGCTTAATCTAACGCATCGTGATTTAAAGCTCGCATTACAAGAAACTGTGACAGCGCCTTCTCGTCTGGAAAAAGTACGTAAAACAGAGCTTGAGTGGCGACTTGGTTTTGATGCACTAAGAAAGTCGATCACTGGCGAGCAATATTACGTAAGCGTACCTTCGGTCAACAAAGCTATATTCTCAGATTCGTTTAAATCGTTTTGTGCATGGGCTGCAGATAAAAAGGCAATGAAACTACCTCAAGGTACTGATTATATTAAATATTTAGAAGTTGGGGGGGCTCGGAAAAAAATCACTGACCGAGTTGAACTGGTTCGACATGTGTTCAGAAGGGCAATTGAAGTTTGGCTTGTGCTCGATCGTGCTTTATATTTGCAACAGCAAGGTTATCAAGTAAGCGTTAAAACGTTTTGTGAAAAGCAGTTAACGCCTCGTAATATTTTGATTCTTGCTAATGTCCATTAAATTTCCGTCCTCGACTTAATAAGAGATGCAATGAGAAAGTTAAAAAATTTATTCGATAACAACAAACGTTGGGCTGCTCGTACAAGTGAAGCAGACCCTGAGTTTTTTAAAATTTTATCTATGCAACAAAATCCAGAGTATTTATGGATTGGTTGTTCAGACTCTCGTGTACCTGCAAATCAAATAGTTGATTTATTACCAGGCGAATTATTTGTACATCGTAACGTTGCTAACGTGGTTGTACACACTGACCATAACTGCTTATCGGTTATGCAGTACGCTGTAGAGGTTTTAAAAGTAAAACATATAATGGTAGTCGGTCACTATGGTTGTGGTGGCGTACAAGCCGTTTTAAACAATGCTAAATTTGGCTTTATTGATAATTGGCTACGCCATGTAGGAGATGTAAAAGAAAAGCATCTTGAACAACTTGACGCAATGCCAGAAAGCGAACGCTTAAGCCGCCTTATTGAGCTAAATGTAATTGAGCAAGTACGTAATGTGTGTCGTACTAACATTGTGCAAGATGCCTGGGAGCGCGGCCAAGAACTAAGCGTTCATGGTTGGGTTTATGGTTTAGAAAACGGCCATCTTCATGATTTAGAATCTGTAGTAACGTGCGCGAGTGAAGAAACGCAAAGCTACAAAAAAGCAGTGCAACACGTATTTAAAAAAGTGGGTGAAAATAAATAAATCCATGACTAAAACGGCGGTGTTGATAGGTGCTACAGGCTTGGTCGGTAATGAGTTGCTCCATAAGTTACTTAATAGCGATCGTTATACAAAAGTAGTTACGTTAAGCCGTCGAGTTCTGCCTGTCACACATGCAAAGCTAGTTAATCACGTTATTGATTTTGAAAAATTAACTCAATATGTTGAGCTTTTTAAAGGTGATGTATTGTTTTCGTGTTTGGGCACAACCCGTAAACGAGCGGGCTCGATACACGCTCAGCGTAAAGTAGATTTTGATTATCAGTTTATAGCGGCGCAGTTAGCGGCATGTAATGGCGTTACGCATTATTGCTTAGTGTCATCAAGCGGGGCGAATACGCACAGTAATAGTGCTTATTTGAAAATGAAGGGAGAGCTTGAGCAACATATTAAAGCACTCCCTTTTGATAAAATAAGTATTTTACAGCCATCTTTATTATTAGGTGATCGTGAGCAATTTAGAGTGGCAGAAAAGATAGGCAGTATTATTTTTCCTGTTATTACACGATTTGCGTTTTTAAAGCGTTATAAACCAATAACTGGCGAACAAGTTGCGCAAAAAATGCTGAGTGTGAGTTTAGCTCAGCAGGCTAAGTTGTCTTATTATGTACTTGATGAGCTATTTGAATAAACTGAGTAAAACGCAAAAGGCAGCCTAAGCTGCCTTTTTTGTACATTAAATTAATACCAATTTTATTAAAAAATGATCATTTTAGCGTATTAAATAACTCACTAACTACGTTAAAAATTATTTATATAGAACAACTATGTACGATAATTTTAGCCTTGTTATTGAGCTATTTTCTTATCGCTATAATAGAACACTAATTTAATGCAATTGGTATAATTATTCAGCGTCAGTTTTAGCGCTAAGTTGTTGCTCAAGCAATGAAACTTTAGCTTCAAGTTCGGTTAACTTTTCGCGAGTACGAATAAGTACTTGGCTTTGCACATCAAATTCTTCACGGCTCACAAAGTCCATCTCAGCAAGCTTGTTTTGTAGAACTTGCTTTGTTTTACCTTCGAGTGTGTCTGCTAGGTTTTTTACGCCTTGTGGCATATTGCTAGTAATTTGCTTAGCAATTTCTTCAAGTTTTGCTGGGTTGATCATATTTGTCCCTTCGGCATTGCCTAAATGATAATAACTAATATTACCTTATACCCGCGGTATTTAACACATGATCATCTTTACCTTAATTAATTAAGGCAATTGCTATGCTCGCTGTAATGGTTACGTTAAAATTGCGAGTCTTTTAAATTTCTTTGGTCGTTATGAAACTCAATCCTAAACAAGATGAAGCCGTAAAATATATTAGTGGTCCCTGCTTAGTACTCGCGGGCGCAGGCTCTGGTAAAACCCGTGTTATTACGAATAAAATCGCTTATTTAGTGAAAAAATGTGAGTACAAAGCGCGAAATATAGCCGCTGTTACTTTTACCAATAAAGCAGCCAAAGAAATGCGTGAGCGAGTACTGCAAACACTCGGTAAGCAAGACGCTAAAGGTTTATGGGTATCAACGTTTCACACACTCGGTTTAGAAATAATAAAAAAAGAATTGAGTACATTAGGGTTTAAACCCGGCTTTTCGTTATTTGATGATCAAGATACCAATCAGCTTCTTAGTGAACTCACCGAAGATGAGCTCAAAAAAGACAAGGACTTACTCAAACTACTTAAAATGGAAATTGGTAGTTGGAAAAACGAATTAGTACTGCCAGAGCAAGCAATACGCGAAGCGCGTGATCCGCAAAAAGCATTGTTCGCGCAGTTATATGGGCGCTATCAAAACCAGCTGCGTGCTTATAATGCACTGGATTTTGATGATTTAATTATGATCCCTACTTTGTTACTTACTAATAACGCCACATCTCGTGAGCGCTGGCAGCAACGCTTTAAATACTTGCTGGTGGATGAGTATCAAGATACCAACACAAGCCAATATCAACTTGTTAAATTGCTAGTAGGCGAGCGTGCCCGTTTTACTGTGGTAGGTGATGACGATCAATCAATTTACTCATGGCGTGGTGCTCGCCCGCAAAACTTAGTGTTATTAGGTAAAGACTACCCAGGGCTTAGACTTATAAAGCTTGAACAAAACTATCGAAGTGCAGGGCGAATACTAAAAGCGGCTAACATTTTAATTGCCAATAACCCACATGATATAGAGAAAAAGTTATTTAGTGAACTAGGTTACGGTGAGCCGATTAAAGTAATAGGGTGCCGCGATGAAGAGCATGAATCTGAGCGTGTGGTTGCTGAAATAATTTCACATAAGTTTATGAAGCGAACCAGCTATAAAGATTACGCGATTTTATATCGTGGTAATCATCAAGCACGTGGCTTTGAAAAATCACTAATGAGTAACCGTATCCCTTATAAAATTAGTGGCGGTATGTCGTTTTTCGCTCGCTCAGAAATTAAAGATATTATGGCGTATTTACGTTTGCTAGTTAATCAAGATGATGACAATGCATTTTTACGTATCGTAAATACACCGCGACGCGAAATAGGCACGGTTACCCTTGAAAAGCTTGGTACGCTTGCTAATGAAAAGCACGCGAGCTTGTTTGCTACCTGTTTTGATAACGATTTAGGCTACAGACTAAAAGGGCGTGGCTTTAATGCGCTTGCTGGGTTTGCACGCTGGGTTGTTGAGCTATCTGATAACGCAGTACGCGGTGATACGCTCGAAGCTGTTAAAGACTTAGTGCGTAATATTAATTACGAGGCATATTTGTACGAGTCGTCACCGAGTGCAAAAGCGGCTGAAATGCGTATGAAAAACGTATCAGAGCTGTATCGTTGGATAACAGATATGTTGACCGGTGATGCCGACAACGAACCAATGACATTAGCCGAGGTTGTTAGCAAGCTAACCCTTCGCGATATGCTTGAGCGTAACGAAGAAGAAGATGAAACCGATGCAGTGCACTTATCAACACTACATGCATCAAAGGGCTTAGAGTACCCGTACGTATTTATGGTGGGTATGGAAGAGGGTTTACTTCCGCATCAGGTAAGTATTGATGAGGACAACGTAGATGAAGAACGTCGCTTAGCTTATGTTGGTATTACTCGCGCACAGCAGGAGTTAACACTTACTTATGCAAAGATACGTCGTCAATTTGGTGAAACCTCGCAAACTGAATTAAGCCGATTTGTACAAGAGTTACCGCAGGACGATCTTGCGTTCGAAAACAAAAAGGCGCCAAATACCCAAGCAGAGCGCATGGAAAAAGGCCAAGCAAGAGTCGCTAACTTACGAGCGATGTTTAAAAAGCCTGAGTAATACCTCAGGCTAACTTTATAAAGACTGGGTTGCTTGCACTTCAGGTAACTCAGAGCATACTAAAGCGTGTTGTTTACCTACAAAAAATGCCAAACCGTGTTTATCTAATAAAGCTCTAAAATTAAGTATTGATGGGCCTTTAGCAATGACCTTCATTGCTTTGAGCTTTGTAATTGCAAGCACGCCCTGTAGCTGAAAATCGTAACTTTCTTGTTGTAAAACACGTTTACTAAAGGTCGAGCTAAGTAGTAAATAATCAAAATTAATATCGGTTAGTAAATTAAGTTCGCACCTGTCTTTAGCAAAATTGTTTAAACCAATTGAATAACCAAGTTGTGATAGCGTTTTGAGGTTTTTTATTTGCGTTGCACATGCGTGGCGAATTTCTTGTTCATCAAATAATAAACAGAGTTGGCTTTGTCCTTGTTGTTTATTTAGCGTATCTGTAAATAAAACAAATTCGTGTTCCTCAAGTAGCAAACCAGAGCAAGGAATCAATGCCATAGCTACATTTGCAGTAATTGCTTGTGCATAGGCGCGTTGTAATAGTTGTAACTCTACTTGCAGATGCTGCTCTTTATCTGATGCAAACTTTTTCAAAATATCAAAGCTAGTAAAGCCAAGTATTGGGTGTTCACCAAATGCTTCAAATAAAGATTCAGACTGTTGTTGCTCATCAAGCGTAATTATTTCTGAGCTTCTAAAACTCATAGGTAATATATCAAGGTGATGTTGTGCTTTTAGGGTCTGCGCAGGTATTGATTGCGTTAATAGCGGATGAAATAACTCGTAACGATTTTTTCCTGAGTTTTTGGCGTGATACATGGCGGCATCGGCATCACGAATAATTTCATCTGTATGCGTATAGCTTTTCTTTGAGTAGGTTATCCCTATACTTGCGCCACTTTGTAAAGACTCACCTTTGAGATAAAAGGGTTTTTTCATTAAATCTATAATACGATTTGCAACATCTTCTGCTTGTTGAGGCTCAGTTAAATGGGTTAATAAAATAACAAATTCATCCCCGCCTAAGCGTGCTAGTAAATCATGCTCGCGTATACATTGGGAAAATAACTCACTTACGTTAATTAAAAATTGATCGCCGGCATGGTGGCCAAGCTGATCGTTAATATCTTTAAATTTATCTAAATCAATAAACAAAACAGCAAAGTGATGTTCAGGAAAACGTTGATAATGTTGTAGCGTTTTTTCGAGCTGAGTTAAAAATAGACTGCGATTAGGTAAGCTCGTAAGCGAATCGTGATGTGCATCATGATAAAGCTGCTGCTCTATTTTTTTTCGCTCATCTATTTGCATCTGTAAGTGCAGATTAGTTTGACGCAATTCTTTGGTTTTTTCGTTTACTCTAAATTCGAGTTCTTGATGGCTTTTTGCAATAGCTTGATTGACCAGCTTTGTTTGTAAAACAGCTGCAATTTGATGTGATACAAAGGTAATTAACTCGCAATCATCTCGGCTGAAAATATGTTTGTTATCGTAGGCTTGGCAAACAATAAGGCCGATAACACCTTGAGCTGTTTTAAGTGGAGCGCCTAACCAGCTAGTGGCCATTTGCTCTTTTGGTACAGGTGCTGAACGTTGTACCACACCGCTTTCTATTAATTCTTTTGCTCTACATGGGTGTATTAGTTGTGTTTCTTCGGTGCTTATTACCAGTTCGCTATAACCTTTAGCAAAGCGTCTTGGCTGTGTATTTTCTTTAAATTCATCTACACAATATGGAAAACTAATCCACCCTGTTTCTTTATCATAAAGTGCAATATATAAGTTTTCTGCGTAGGTAATTGTTTTTATTATTTCGTGTATTTTAAAATAAGCGTCATCAAGGTTTTTAGCTTGTGTTGCTATCTCAGATATTTTAAATAGAATTTGCTGGCGTTGAAGTGCGTGTTTACGCTGCTCTATTTCAAGGTTTAGTGCCTCGTTACTTTGAGTGAGTGCGCGGGTGCGAATTTTAACTTCTGACTCAAGGAGTTCTCGTTTTTTTACACGCTCTATTGCTGTTGCCAAATAAAGCGACATAAACTCGAGTAATTGTATTTGCTGTGAGCTATAGCCTTGTTTTGTATCGTAACTTTGAGCTGCTAATACACCGATAATATTGTGTTCTTGGTAAACAGGTACGCCTACCCAGTGTTCGGCAGGAGTGCCTAATGCTTTAAATAAACCTTCTGCTGCAGCATCTTGCATTTGCTGCTTGGTAAAACATGTGGTTTTACCCTGTTTAAATACATAACCCGTGGCGCCTTCATCAAAGCTATTTGATTGGTTAAGGGCGACGGCAATACCATCTTTTTCATCTGAAAAGTAAGAAAGTTCTAGTGATTGACTGTATTGATTTAGCAGCACCACATAAAAACTTTTACTCGGTACGTACTTTTGTAAAATGTCATGGATGGCGGGGTATAGCAGGGTTAGCTCGGCCACAGTACTTGCCTGCTCTGATAATTGGATCAGGGCATTTTGTAAGTGATGTGATTGTTTGTATTTTTCGAGAAGCGCTCTAAGGCGTTTATTTTGATACGCCAATTTACTCGATACTGATAGTTTATCTTCCAATGATCTAACCGGCTATCTTTATTGTATAGTTATTAGCCTTATACTTTCACTTTTAGTGCTTATCGTCAAGTTGATATTCCTACTAAAGCAGTAGCTAGATACACTATTTTAGGCATTAAAAAAGGCTTACAGAAGTAAACCTTTTTTGTATATTTCAATCGAGCTTATTTCGATGTCATAAAGTCGATAGCAGCACTAATCTCATCATCAGAACAATCCATACACGTGCCTTTTGGAGGCATAGCATTAAAGCCATTTAGCGCATGCTCAAGTAAAGTATCTTTACCTTTAGCAATACGTGGAGCCCAATCGTCAGCCGATTTAGGCGCGCCTAGTGCACCAGTGCCGTGACATGCAAAACATGCACCTTGATATACTTGCTCACCAGAACGTGGACCTGTAGGCGCCGCTGCAACTGCAGCTTTATCGCCTTCAAGGTATACAGCACCAACCGGCGCGAGACGTGCTTTAATTGCATCTTCAGTCATAGAGTTATCATATGGCTGTGCGTATGCAGTGGTTGCTAGCAATAATAATGCTGCAGCTGTTAATTTTTTCATTTTGCCTTGCTCACTTCGATTTGAACGTGATCAATCACGATTAAAGATGACGGAAATTAAACCGATTATAACTCTCTGAGCCAATTTATAAAATGCTAAGAGCCGTTTTTATTAATAAAACTGACTACTTTTTGCGTTAACGCAATAAAATTTAATTATTTACTGTTTTTTGTTAAGCAATTTAATAAGCGCAATCAGTCATTCAATTAACTTTTTAGATCCTAAGATCAAAATCAATTTATTGATAATACGCTACTAACTAGTTTTGCGATCCCTGCGTCGGCTTCAAGAATCGATTCTGCCAACATGTAAGCAGGGGTGGTAACTAGCTTATTTGGTTCATCGATAACTACACCGTCAACCACACAATCTATATGTTTAGCGCCTAATGTGCTTAGCGCTTGTGCTGTCTCTACATCGTTACCAATAGTAAGTGCGGCGTTATCATAAATAAATGGGATCAATGCGGGTGCAATACACATATAACCTGCAGGCTTATTTGCTTTTGCAAATGATTTACAAGCATTAAGGACGTCCTGATTGATATTTGCTTTTGCGCCTTTAATTGCAAAATCGCATAAGTTTTTTGCAGCACCGAAACCGCCAGGTACAATTAATGCGTCAAACTGAGTCACGTCTAGTTCAATCAGCGATTTAATGTCACCTCGTGCAATGCGAGCAGCTTCTGTTAATACATTGCGTTTATCAGGCATTACTTCACCTGTTAAATGGTTAATGGTATGAAGTTGCTCAATATCTGGTGCAAAACACTGATACGTTGCGCCATTTTTGGCTATATGTAATAAAGTTAAAATTGCTTCATTAATTTCACTACCATCGTACACACCAGACCCTGCTAATATTACTGCTACGTTTTTCATGCTTTTGTGCCCCTAAAGTCTTTTTTATAAGTCGATCGGATGAAGTTTAACATGCTCAAAATTTCTCGCGAAAATAAATTTTTAGTACAAAAATCATTCGCAGTGCAAGTCGTTTTGCGGTTTATGCCATTTGCGATCACTTTGCCTTTAAAAAAATTATAAAGGATCGCTATGATCTTCGATCCATTGTGCTAGAATACTCCTCCGGTTATTTAAATGGACGCGAATAATCAAAGTGAATAACAACAGAAGCAGTCGTTAGAAAACCTTTTTCCACATTGGTTTAAAATAATAAAAAAAGAACCTCGTATTATCTTTTTTAAATTAAAACATACAGTTAAGGTATTTTCTAGGCATTTTATAATGCTTTGGAAGAATAGCTCGTGGCTGTTATCTACACACTTATCCACAGCTTGCTCTAGTTTTAATAACACGATAAACAGCAATTCACAGTCGTTTTATTTACTACCTTATGGCATGCTTATAATTACCTTAATTTTTTGCATTTAGGATCCAAATTCACCATGGCTCAGATCCCCGAAAACCCACTTATTTTAGTTGATGGCTCGTCATATTTATTTCGTGCTTATCATTCTCCGCCGCATTTAACTAATTCTAAAGGTGAGGCTACGGGCGCTATTTATGGCGTGATCAACATGCTTAAAAGCTTGATCAGACAATATGATCCCTCACACATGGTGGTTATATTTGACGCTAAAGGCAAAACGTTCCGTAACGATATGTATAGCGAATATAAGGCAAATCGCCCGCCGATGCCGGATGACTTACGTACGCAAATAGCACCAATACATAGCATTATTAAAGCGATGGGTTTTCCGCTAATTAGTATCGAAGGCGTTGAAGCTGATGATGTTATTGGCACATTTGCACGCATTGCAACTGAGCAAAAACGGCATGTCCTTGTCTCCACTGGCGATAAAGATATGGCGCAACTTGTAAATGAACACGTTACATTAATAAACACGATGACCGACAGTATTTCAGACCCTGTTACCGTAGTTGAAAAGTTTGGTGTAGGCCCCGAACTTATTATCGATTACTTGGCACTAATGGGCGATAAGGTCGATAATATCCCAGGTGTTGAAGGTTGTGGTCCAAAAACGGCCGTTAAGTGGTTAGAGAAATATGGCTCGTTGCAAGGTGTAATGGATCACGCAAGTGAGATTAAGGGTAAAATAGGTGAAAAGTTAGCTGCAGCTCTCGATCATCTGCCTTTAAGCTACGAGCTTGCAACAATTAAGTGCGATGTTGAAGTTGAATCTGATCTTGATACGTTCAAATTACAAGAGCCAAATAAAGACGAATTAATTGCACTATATGGTGAGTGCGAATTTCGTCGTTGGTTAGCTGAGTTACTAGATAACCCCAAAGATGCAGAAACACATTTAGCTGTACCTACCGAAGCCACTGAATTACCAAAAGTAGAAGATGCTCATTACGAAACTATTTTAACGCAAGCGCAATTTGATACGTTAATAGAGCAATTAAATAGTGCCGAGTTATTTGCATTTGATACAGAAACTACCAGCCTTGATTATATGAAAGCGCAATTAGTGGGTATGAGTTTTGCCGTAAAAGCGGGTGAAGCTGTGTATTTACCTCTAGCGCATGACTACCCGGGTGCGCCTGAGCAATTAAGTCTGGAATTTGTAATGCAAAAGCTAGGTCCAATTTTGGCCGATGAAAACAAAGCTAAAGTAGGGCAAAACCTTAAATACGACAAAAGTGTATTAGCGAATGCAGGTTTTGCGCTAAACGGTATTAAGTTTGACACCATGCTTGAGTCATACGTATTTAATAGTGTGGGTACACGCCACGATATGGACTCGCTAGCACTTAAATATCTAGGTCATAAAAATATTAGCTTTGAAGATATTGCTGGCAAAGGTAAAAAGCAACTTACCTTCAACCAAATTGAACTTGAAAAAGCTGCGCCTTACGCTGCAGAAGATGCCGATATTACTTTGCGCCTACATGAAGTGCTTTGGCCAAAAATAGCGGCTGATGAAAAGCTAAAATCTGTATTCGAAGATATAGAAATGCCACTTGTTAGTGTGATTTCTGATATTGAACGAACCGGCGTTGCAATAGATAGCAATATGCTTGCAGCACACAGTATGCGTTTAGGCGAGCGTTTAATTGAGCTTGAAAAAGAAGCATTTGAAATAGCAGGCGAACCATTTAATTTAAGCTCTCCTAAGCAACTACAAGTACTGTTGTTTGAAAAGCTTGGGCTGCCTATTATCAAAAAAACACCTAAAGGTGCACCTTCTACCGCAGAAGAAGTATTGCAAGAGCTTGCTCATGATTATCCACTACCTAAAGTAATTATAGAGCATCGTGGTTTATCAAAGCTTAAATCAACTTATACCGATAAATTACCATTAATGGTGAATGAGAAAACCCAGCGTGTACATACGTCTTATCATCAGGCAATTACAGCAACGGGGCGCTTGAGTTCAACCGATCCTAATTTACAAAATATTCCTATTCGTTCAGAAGAAGGGCGTCGAATTCGTGAAGCGTTTATAGCTGCAGATGGTTATAAAATTGTCGCTGCCGATTACAGCCAAATTGAGCTGCGTATTATGGCGCACCTTTCACAAGACAAAGGTCTATTAAATGCATTTGCTAACGGCTTAGATGTACACAGTGCAACTGCCGCTGAAGTATTTGGTGTCGAGCTTGATGATGTAACTACCGATATGCGCCGCAAGGCGAAAGCAGTAAACTTTGGCTTAATTTACGGTATGTCTGCATTTGGTTTAGCACGTCAACTAGATGTGCCGCGCCACGAAGCGCAGCATTACATAGATAAGTACTTTGAGCGTTTTCCAGGTGTATTAGAGTACATGGAAACAACACGTGAAAAAGCGGCTGAAAATGGCTATGTTGAAACAATATTTGGTCGCCGCCTACATTTGCCAGAAATAAACGCACGTAATGGGGCGCGCAGAAAAGGAGCCGAACGTGCTGCTATTAATGCGCCAATGCAAGGTACTGCTGCTGATATTATTAAAAAGGCAATGCTGAGCGTTAACCGCTGGGTACACGAACAAGCGCCAAATACGATTAAGTTACTTATGCAAGTACACGATGAATTGGTATTTGAAATTAAAACAGACTGCGCACCTGAATATACAAAACATATTTGTGAGCTGATGTCGCAAGCTGCAGCGCTTGATGTGCCGCTTATTGTTGAAGCCGACGAAGGTGACAACTGGGAACAAGCCCATTAATGCAATTTGAGCATTTTAATTAAAGCGCTTTTGGCGCTTTTTTTATGCTTAATAAAAATGGCGAATAACAGCTATTTAATTAGCTATATGCAAGCTTTAGTTAAAATAAGGTTAATTTAAGCAACTATTTGTATTAAATAGTTATATGTTCGTCAATTCGAGCTATTTTACAGGAATATGATTGTATTTTAATGCGTGCTTTTGTTAAAGTCCCGCCTGTCCTATCCTGTAGGACATCCTGTTGATGATGCATCTGAAAGGGTGCAACAAATTGATAGCTTCTCCCCAGTTTGCTATACCGGCCTACCAACTTGTTTGGTGGGCCGTTTTTTGTTTTATGCCTAAAAATCCTATCTAATTAATTCTTTTTTGCGCTATACCAATTGTATTGTTCATTCGTCACTTCGAGGTGGTTTGGGTACATCGCAGGTGATACCATCGAAGTGCTATCATTTTTATTCTTTTCATTTTATTACTAAGGAGTGCGTTATGTTTAAAGCATTAGCTATTGCAGGTTTTTCTTTATCAAGTTTAGTTATTTCTAATGTTGCTCAGGCCAATTGGCAGCTAGTGAATGATAAAAGCCAACTAAGCTTTGTTTCAATTAAAAAAGATTCGATTGCTGAAGCTCACCATTTTACTAACCTTGAAGGTATGCTTTCTGATAAAGGTGAGTTTAGCGTTAATGTTGATTTAACATCAGCCGAAACTCTAATCCCTATTCGTAATGAGCGTTTAGCTACATTTTTATTCGAAGCGGCTAAATTCCCTAATGCTGTTTTAACTGCAAATTTAGCTAAAGAGCTAAGTAATATCAAAAAGCCTGGTCAATATGTATTGAAGGGTATTAAAGCTGAGCTTGATTTTCATGGTAATAAAAAACCATTGGCAATTGATGTACTCGTTAACAGCACGCAAAGTGGTGATTTAACGGTATCATCATTAACACCTATTATTATTAATAGTGATGATTTTGGTGTAACCGAAGGCGTTAAAAAGCTGCAAGAGCTAGCGGGTTTACCTTCAATTGCAACAGCAGTACCTGTTACATTTGCAATAACACTTAAAAAACAGTGATTTCTTTAAGTGAGCTTAGCAAGCGATTAAGCGAGCCAAGCAAACCTTTTGATAGTTGGCAGCCTAACCATTGTGGGGAGCTGCCAATTGTTATTAATAATGAAGGGAAATGGTTTTACGATGGCAGCGAAATAACACGCCCAGCCATGGTGAAGCTGTTTGCTTCTGTATTGTGTAAAGAAGACGAGCAATTTTATTTAAAAACCCCTGTCGAAAAAATAACAATAACGGTTGAAGATGCGCCGTTTATTATTGTTGATTGGCGTTTTGAAAATACAGCGCAAGGGCAAGTGTTGTGTTGTATTGATAATTTAGCTAGGCAGTGGCTAGTGAGCGCTCAGCAGCCTTTGTATATAAAAGACTACAATGGTTCAAAGGTGCCTTATTTAAAGCTACCGTATGGTTGTAGTGCGCGAGTTTCACGCAGTGTATTTTATCAGTGGGCTGAAAAAGCCGAGTCTGATAAGCTCGGCTATTTTATTAAATCTGCAGGAAAGCAGTTTTATTTATCGTAACGCCAGCGTTTAAGCCTCTGGGTTGGTTTCGTCTGTGATTGTTTCATCGGTAGGTGGTACAGCAATAATAGGACCTAAAAACCATTCATCTAGCTTTTTAGCTACTTCTGGTAAACCGGTGCCCTTTAATGATGAAAACGCATGAACTGTAATATCCCCATCAAGCGTGCTTAATTCACGGCGAACTTGCAGTACTTGTGATTTACGAGGGCCTTGCTTTAGTTTGTCGGCTTTAGTTAATAGTGCCAATACTGGTATTTCACTTCCAATTGCCCAGTTAATTAAATCACGGTCTAAATCTTTTAATGGATGACGAATATCCATTAAAATAACAATACCTTTTAAGCTTTGACGCTTTTGCAGATATTCACCTAACGACTTTTGCCATTTCTTTTTCATTTCGATTGGTACTTTAGCAAAGCCATAGCCCGGTAAATCGATAAGGCGCATATCGTCAACATCCGCTAAATCGAATGTGTTGATTAGCTGAGTACGCCCAGGTGTTTTACTTGTACGTGCTAGCTTCTGATCTGTTAATGCATTTAATGCACTCGACTTGCCTGCATTGGAGCGACCGGCAAACGCAACTTCAATTCCCGTATCAGCAGGTAATTTAGTAATGTCGGGAGCGCTTGTTACGAAAGACGCAGTATTATATTTGATACGAGATTTGAGCACAGGCTCTCCTAAAACTTAAATAAATAACATTGAGTAAACCAAATTCACTCAGGGCGCGTATTTTATACTATAAAGGATGTATTAAAAAGCGTATTTAACCACCTAAAAACAGCACCTATGGTACATTTAAAACATGTTAAAGCTTAATCTAAGTCAAAACCCTGTAAATTATAAGCTTAATATGTGTAGAAAACGTGCCAGAGAATTTATTATCGTGTAGAATATATGTATTACAACATCACGATTGTAGATGATACAGGGTCGGAAACAGAGAATTCACCATGAAAAAAATAGCACTATCTTTAACAATATTGCTTGGTGCGTTGTCAGCAAGCAACGCAACAGCATTTGATGGCGATGTAAACGCAGGTAAAGAAAAATCAGCAACGTGTGCGGCTTGTCACGGCCCAGACGGTAATGCGCCGGTTAATATTTACCCTAAAATTGCAGGTCAACATCCAGATTATATCCTTAAGCAACTTCAGGATTTAAAATTAGGTATGACGTCAGGCGGCAAAGAAGGGCGTATGGATCCAGTAATGAGCGCTATGGCTATGCCACTTAGCGAGCAAGACATGAAGGATCTAGCTGCTTATTTTTCTTCAATGAACATGACTGAAGGTGCTACACCTAAAGATGTTGTTGAAGTTGGCGAAATGCTCTTTAAAGCAGGCGATGCGGAGCGTGGAATTCCATCATGTGCAGCATGTCATGGTCCACGTGGTAATGGCTCGTCACTTGCTAAGTTTCCAAAAATTTCTTTTCAGCATCCTGGATATATCAAGTCTCAACTTGAAAAATTCCGTGATGGAACTCGTCACAATGACTTAAATGGCATGATGGGCGATATAGCGAAGAAATTAACAGATAAAGATATTGAAGTACTTTCTCAGTACTTAGGTGGTTTACACTAAAGTCGTATTTATTTAGCAATTAATAATAAATATACTACAATGTTTTACAAAAAGCAGCCTTGGCTGCTTTTTTTGTGCGTAAAATTAACGATATCACCCGTTTAAATGTAAGACATTGACCATGCTAGAGTGTGAGAAAAGTCTTCTTTTTATTTTTTATGCATCATTAACCTATTGTATTTTATTGTTTATTTGATTTTGAAATGTAATAAGTATAATAAAAGTTATATAAACCAGTTGTAACAAAATCATTAACGAGTAAATTAACCACTGTCGCAAAAGAACAATAACAAAATGGAAACAGCTATAAGGAAAGTGGCGCGGCATGACTACATAGCACAAGATTGGTGCTACTAAAGGAAATAATAAAAAAGTGTCAGGATGACCGAAAATAATAAAAAACTCATGGAAGTTTAATAATAAAAACAAAATGGAATGTAACAAGGAACGTAAAATAATAACAATACGGACTGATAATAATAAAAATAATAAAGACTAAAAAAAGTCGAAGGGAGAAGTGTCCAGATAATGGCGCTCAGATTAGCAGGCGGTAGAGATGTTTTCTCTACCGCCTTTTTATTTGTCCTGTTACAATACCCACCGTTTAAAATTAGCGATTAATTAGCTAAGGCGCTTTTAAATGAGAAACCCAACCTCTATAGCGCAAACTGAATTCTTCTGGCTAGGCCAGCACTGCGATGCCCATTAATTTGCGCTTCGCTCAAAACCTCTTAAGTGAGATGATCAAGATATGAGTAGAACTAAAAAGTCACGCAAAAGCCCAGCAAACGGACCTGTTCGTTTAAGCCAAGATAAGCTTAAAGAAATGCGCGCATTAAAAGAGCAGCGAGTTAAAAAAACCAAAGGCGCAAAGCCCGGTTCTCGTAATGCGCCAGATTTACTAGATAGCGAAAGCCAAAATAGTAATCAGGCGCCTAAAGATAAGCGTGTAGGCAGTAAAAAGCCTGTGCCGTTAATCGCAACCGCGCCAGAGCCTAAAGTTGAAATGAAACGCAACTTAAAGCCAACTATTGAGCTGAAAAAAGTAATCGAGCCTGAATTTACACCTGAACAAGAGCTAGAAGCACTTGAGAATGATGAACGTTTACTTAAATTAGTAGAGCGTCATGAAAAAGGTGAAATGCTAACAGGTAAAGATGCTAAGTACTTTAATAGTCGCATTGCCCGTCATCAGGCGTTATGTGAAATTCTTGGTATTGAAGATGAGGACGAAGACGAGTTTGAAGATGACCTTGAAAGCCAAGGCAATTCTGATTTCGATCAATACTTATCTGATGATTTAGCCAACGAATGGTTAGATGAAGACGACAAATAGTAAGGAAAAATAATGAGTACCTCGGTAATTTTAGCCTTACTTTTAGGCGCTGCTATTATAGCTGGTTTGGCATTTTATGCGGGTCAGTTGCTGTATAAGTTAAATGCGCAAAAAAAGTTAATTGCTAAAACGCAGGCTGAACAAAAGCAAAAGCTTGAAAAGTCGCGTTTAAAGCGAAACGCAAAACTAGCCGATAGTATTCATTTAATCGCACGTGCAATGAATGAAGAGCAGTGTGAGTTTTCTGAAGGCTGTTTACGCATCTGGGTACTTATGTCTCAGTATGCCTTTGAAAGCGAGCGTGATTTAACGACGCAGTATCCTGGTATTTATAAAATGTATCAGGTAGTTAAAGAAATGCCGACGCACGATGCACGCAAAAAATACTCTAAAAAAGAGATTTTTAAGCTAGATAAGGCTCGCTGGCAAGCTGAAAAAACACTTAAAGATGAAGTTAAAGCGGATTGCGCTAAAATTATCATCGAGTTTAAAGCCGCTCCAGGTAGCGATAAAGTCGTTTTTAATTAAAGCTACAACTTAAATACAAAAAGCAGACCTAGGTCTGCTTTTTTTGTGCCGATGTATTTATTACCCAGAGTTCAGGCTAAATCACCCTTGAAAAGCGCGTTGCGTTAATTTGTTTTTGTAAGTGAGCATCGAAGCACATACAAATAATACGAATGAATAAGTTCCCGCGTGGTGTTACGCTAATTTTATTATCAATTATAGTGACTAGTTCATCTTTTATAAGTGGCGCCAGCGCTACTAATGCATCCTCAAAGTAGTCATTAAATATAAGCGCGTGTTTTTCACTAAAGCCTTGTATATCTAATTCAAATTGGCAAATGAGCTGTTTAATTGCATCAGCACGAGTTACATCATCATGTGTTAAGTGCATTCCTTTATTAAGAGCACTGCCGCTTTGTGTTTCTACGCTGTGGTAATAATGTTTTAATTCTTTTTGATTTTGTAAAATGGCGGTGCCAATTTGTGAAATTGATGACACGCCTAAACCTAATAAATCACAATTTCCATGGGTTGTATAACCTTGAAAGTTACGATGTAACTTGCCTTCATTTTGCGCAACAGCTAGTTCATTATCAGTTTTTGCAAAATGGTCCATACCAATAAATTGATAGCCTGCTTGCGTCATCTGCTCCAGCGTATTTTTAAACATGGTGAGCTTATTATGAGTACTGGGTAAATCTGCATCTTTAATCTTACGCTGTGCAGCAAAGCGCTCTGGTAAATGCGCGTAGTTAAACACTGATACTCTGTCAGGGCTTAGCTCAATGAGTTGCTCTATAGTTTGTTTAAAGCTTTGTGGTGTTTGCAGAGGAAGCCCGTAAATCATATCTGCATTAATAGATTGAAATCCCAGCTCGCGAGCTTGTGTAATTAATTGCTTAACGGTATCTGCATTTTGCGGGCGATTAACAGCAAGTTGCACGTCATCGTTAAAGTCTTGAATCCCAAACGAGACGCGGTTAAAGCCAAGCATCCTTAAATCAACAAGCATATTATCGGCAAGTGAGCGTGGGTCTATTTCAATGCCGCGCTCTGTCGTGCGTGTAAAATTAAAGTGTTGTTCTAAAAGCTTAATTAAACGGGTCATTTGTTTTGCGGTTAAAAAGGTGGGAGTACCGCCACCTAAATGTAATTGCTCAACCGTGTAGCTTTTAAATAAAGGCGCTTGGGCAGTAATTTCTTTTGCTAAAAAGTCGAGATACGTATCTGCCTTAGATTGATGACGGGTAATTATTTTATTACAGCCACAGTAGTAGCAAAGCTGACTACAAAACGGGATGTGAATATATAAAGAAAGAGAGCGACTTGTTGACGATTCTATAGCGCTTAGTAGGTCTTGTTGCTGATATCCGTCACGCAGTGATAAAGCCGTGGGATAAGAGGTATAACGCGGACCAGACACATTATATTTGTTTATTAGGGTTTCATCCCATTGTGGAAGTTTAATCATCACGCGCACCTAAGTATTTATTTAGGAGGGATTATAAAAAAGTACTCAGGAAGGCGGTTTGATCTATAACAAAAAAGGTGCCGAAGCACCTTTTTTAATAAAATATAACTTAAGACAACCTAATTAATACGTAATAGTATGAGCATCTTTAAGGTATTGAAATAATTCTTTATAACCTTTACCTGGCTTTTCAGCTTTCGCTTCTTTTGCCGCATTTCGAACTAATTGGCGCATTTGTTGACGATCAAGAGACGGAAACTGCTCAATAGTCTCATTGATAAGGTCATCACCTTGCTCAATTAAATCTGAACGTAATTGCTCAATTTTTTTTACCAATACTTCAGCTTGGTTATTTTTATTAAGCATCACATCGATAATCGCTTTAATATCATCAATGTTTTCTACAGTACGCAGTGTTTTAGCGATGTAATTTAAGTGGCGGCGGTACGCGTCGCTTTTGTTACTTATTTTATCAGCAACAACCATCGCTTCTTTTAAATCGTCATTTAATGGCAGGCGTTCGCGCTGTTTTTTACCCATTTTGGCAATTTCAGTACCTAACTGATGAAACTCTTGCGCTTCGCGTTTAAGCTCCGTTCTTGATACATATTCAATTTCTTCTTCAATTTCAGCAGGCTTGCCTTTTTTCTTTGCCATGGGGTGCTCTTAAATAAAAATAACTTTTGCCATTATACATGAATATGATACTTAGGAATATTAGCTGATGTGATGCATTGAGTGTGTTAGCATTTAAATATAAGAAATGCGTGCATTATGCCTCTAAGGCTCAGGACTTAATTTATGAAAAGCCAACAAAACGATCCAATTTATTCTCAAATATCGCAAGTTAAAGATGCGGTAGCAGAAGTACTCGAACATGCTAAAAAATTAGGCGCTACAGCTGCAGAAGCTGCGATGTCTAGCACGTCTGGTTTATCAGTTAGTACACGAATGGGTGAAGTAGAAACCATTGAGTTCAACCAAGACGGCGGCTTAGGCATTAGTGTATATGTTGGTAATAATAAAGGCTCGGCGTCAACGGCTGATTTAAATCCAAAAACATTGCGCACGGTAGTCGAAAAAGCGATTGATATAGCCAAATTTACATCTGATGACCCATTTAACGGCGTTGCTGATAAAGAGTTACTTGAATTTAATCCTAAAGATTTAGATTTATATCATCCTTGGGATGTAAGTCCTGAGGAAGGCATTGAGCTTTGTCATGCTGCTGAGCAAGCTGCATTAAATGCAGATGAGCGCATTGTTAACTCTGATGGTGCGAGTTTTTCATCGCATCAGGGATTACGTGTTTATGGTAACAGCCACGGTTTAATTGCAGGCTTTCCACGTACTCGTCATAGTATTAGTACTATGGTAATAGGTAAAGATGGCGAACACATGCAGCGGGACTCTGCTTATACAGTTGCTCGCGATCAGGCTGGTTTAAATGATGCGGCGGCAGTGGGTCTTGAAGCGGCAGCTGAAACCTTAGCTAAATTAAACAGCCAAAAGTTAGGCACAATGAAAGTGCCTGTTATTTTTAGAGCCGATATTGCAAATTCATTGTTTGGTCACTTGGTGTCGGCAATTGGTGGTGGTGCGCTTTATCGTAAATCAAGTTTTTTACTTGATAGCTTAGGCACTCAGGTATTTAGTAATTGTGTGAATATTGCTGAGCGCCCACATATTTTAAAAGGGTTGGCATCGTCACCGTTTGATAGCGAAGGTGTTAAAACATTCGATAGAGAAATTATTCAAGGTGGCGAGTTACAAACCTATTTATTAGCAAGTTATGCCGCGCGCAAAATGAATATGACCCCAACAGGGCATGCAGGCGGTATACATAACTGGCTCGTTGAGCAAACTCATAACGATTTAACTGCACTATTAAAAACCATGGGTACTGGCTTATTAGTTACAGAGCTAATGGGGCAGGGCGTAAATACCGTAACGGGTGACTACTCTCGTGGTGCTGCAGGTTTTTGGGTTGAAAATGGTGAAATTCAATATCCGGTAAGTGAAATTACTATTGCTGGTAATTTAAAAGACATGTTTAAAGGTATTTCCGCCATTGGTGGTGATATAGAACGCCGTGGTGGTATTCAAACAGGCTCAGTATTAATCGAGCAAATGCAAATAGCCGGCGCGTAGTATTAATACGCAGTGTATACTTAGACCCAGAGTATTATCTCTGGGTCTAAGTGAGTTTTTACGAGGTGTAAAATGGCTAAAGATAGATATGCACCAAAACCGCTAACCGATATTATGGCGGGGTTAAATAATCGTTTATCGGCTTATGCAGGCAAAAGCCAAGCACTTGATACACAGCAAACACTATTAAAAGATTTTTTAGGCCCTAAATTGGGTGATAAATGCCGAGTTAGTAATTACCGAGACGGCACGCTAATGATAGAGGCGGTATCTGCGCCTATTGCACTTAGGCTTAATTATTTAAAAATGGATATGCTTTCACACTTTAGAGCTGCTGGAATGGCAGAGCTCGGGCAAATAAAAATAACTGCAAATCCTCAAGCAACTCAGCGATTAAGTACCGCGAATAAATCGGGCAGCCCTACAGTTACCAACTCACGGAAAATGAGTGAGCAAACCGCTAATTACTTAAATGCGATAGCGGCTTCTGCCCCCCCTTCATTAAAAGAAAAACTAGAGCGTTTAGCGCTCCACGGAAAGAATAAAAGTTAGCCTTAGCCACCTACTATATTGTTATTGGTAGGGCTATTTTTGCAGCTCACCGCATTCAAAATACTTTGTTACATATTCCATTTTATTGTTGGTCTAATGAGGTTTATGATACTGCGTGGTGTGCTTTATTATTTAAAGCTCCCTTGATACCCATTCCATTAAGTAAAAGCGTACAGGCAGTGCTATTTTTACTCCTGCTATATTCAAGAATTTAATGGAGTTGGTATGTGATACCAACCTGCATAAATCTTTGATCAATTTAACGAATTAAATTGCACTATAACGTCGTTAAAAATTTTTTATTTAGAACAACTAGATACAAAAACTTTTGCCTAGTTCTAGCGTAATTTTCTTAACGTTAAATAGACCCCATACATAAGCAGATTGGTATGATTTAATTCTAACTAACAAACGGAATCATTATGAACAAAGTAACAATGGCCGCAGCGAGCATAGCACTTGCACTTGGTCTAGTAGGTTGTGGTGAAAAACAACAAGAAGCTAAAGTAACCGATACTCCTGTAGTAACAGCACCCGCTGAAAAGCCACTAGAGCTTGGTATTGAACTAGCGAATATGGATAGTTCAGTACGCGCACAAGACGATTTTTATTATCATGTAAATGGACAGTGGTTAGCAAAAACTGAAATACCAGGTGATAAGTCTAACTACGGTTCTTTTTCGCAGCTATATGATGAGTCACAAAAAGCGATGAAAATTGCCCTTGAAAACGCAGCCGCGAATAAGGCCGCTAAAAAAGGCAGTGATGAGTATAAAATTGGCGCATTTTATAAAAGCTACATGAATCAATCTGCGCGTAATGAGCTAGGTATTACGCCATTACAACCGTCATTAGATACGATTGATAGCGTTAAATCTAAAGCTGACTTAGTGGGTTTAATGGCTAAAATTCAAAAACAAGGCGGTACTTTACCGTTTGGTTGGTTTGTAAATAACGATGCTAAAAACTCGAGCGAGTATGCATTGTATTTATCTCAGTCGGGTCTTGGTTTACCAGATCGTGATTATTACTTAAACGATGACGAAAAATTCACTAAAATTCGCGCTTCTTACGAGCAATACATCACAGATGTTTTAGCAAAATCAGGCGTTAAAGATGCAGCAGAAGCAGCTAAGAGCGTACTTGCATTTGAAAAAACACTAGCTGATGCTCAATGGAGCCGTGTGCAAAGCCGTGACGCAACTAAATCTTATAACAAGATGACAGTAGCAGACGCAAGCAAGTTGATGGGCGACCTTGATTTAGCTGCATTCTTTAAAGATGCAGGCGTGGGTGCAAGTGATATTATTGTACGTCAACCAAGCTACTTAGAAGCACTTGCTACTATTTATAAAGATACTGATTTAGCGACGTGGAAAAACTACTTAAAATTTCATTTTGTAAGTGGTTATGCAGAGCTACTTAGCGAAGATTTAGTTAACCTTAACTTTGACTTTTACAGCACAACACTTCGTGGCGTAGAAGAACAAGCACCTCTTTGGAAGCAAGCGGTTGATGCATCTAACAGTGTACTTGGTGAAATTTTAGGTAAGGTATACGTTAAAGATAACTTCCCCCCAGAAGCTAAAGCACGCATGGAAGAGTTAGTTGATAACGTAATTAAAGGTTATGGCGTTGCTATCGAAAATCTTGAGTGGATGAGCCCTGAAACAAAGCTTGCAGCGAAAGAAAAATTAGATAAATTTACGCCTAAGATTGGTTACCCAGACACGTGGAAAGATTACTCAGAGCTAGAGATTAACTCAGATGAGCTAGTAGGTAATTACATCCGTTATAGCGAATGGGCATACGCAGATATGATTGCTAAATTGGGTAAACCAGTTGATCGCTCTGAATGGCACATGACTCCGCAAACAGTCAATGCTTATTACAACCCAGTAAACAACGAAATTGTATTTCCTGCCGCTATTTTACAACCACCATTCTTTAATTTAGAAGCGGATGATGCTGTAAACTACGGCGCAATTGGCGCGGTAATTGGGCATGAGCTTGGTCACGGTTTTGACGACCAAGGTGCTAAATACGACGGTGACGGTAACTTACGTAACTGGTGGAGTGAGACTGACCTTAAGCAATTTGAAGAGCGTACAGCGGCTTTAGTTGCACAGTATAACGAATATAAACCATTTGAAGATGCAAGTGTTAATGGTGAGCTAACGCTTGGCGAAAACATTGGTGACTTAGGTGGTTTAACCGTTGCGCATAAAGCGTATATGCTATCTTTAGGTGATAAAAAAGCACCCGTGATAGATGGTTACACAGGCGATCAACGTTTCTTTATGGGTTGGTCACAAATCTGGCGTCGTAACTACCGCGATGAAGAGTTACGTAATCGCTTATTAACAGACCCTCATTCACCAAGCCACTACCGTGTAATCGGTATCTTGTCGAACATGCCTGAGTTTTACGAAGCGTTTGACGTAAAAGAAGGTGATAAAATGTATATCAAACCAGAAGATCGCGTAAAAATCTGGTAATTGCATTACTATAAATAACAAAAAACCAGTAAGTTTTTAGCTTACTGGTTTTTTTGTATCTTGAATTTGTAAATAACCTGAACTATGGATAATAAATCTATCTCAAGCAGCTATTTTTAGCGCTAACTGCGTTGAATTTACTAAAAATCTCTGGCTAGAGAAAATAAATTTAAATATCACCATGATTCAATACGTTAATAAATCTCTTAACCAGAGTTCAGGTTAAATAAGCTTTAGCTCATTAAGCACGCGTGCATCCATTCTTCGTTACTCAGTATGTTTTTATAAAGCGCGAGTTGGTTTTGTGCTCGCTCTAAATTATGCTCTGCATGAGCTACTTTAAAGTACACATCGTTATTTAAGTAATCAGTTAAAAAGCGCACACTTAACATGAGTGGCATGATTTTAGCGCCTAATAATAAGCTTTCTTGCTCTAGTATACTCATGCTACTTTTTAATGGCGTTACATAGCCTTTAACAATGGCTGAAAATATATCTTTTCGAATAACAACGTTGTGTAAGTTAGTTGAATCCTCGGCTTCGGGGGAGCAAAATGTACGTACCATGTCGCCAAAGTCATAAAGCCAAAGTCCTGCCATACAGGTGTCTAAATCAATAACTGCTTTTGCTTTGTGAGTTGTATTACAAAACAGCATATTATTTATTTTTGTATCGTTATGACACACTCTAAGCGGTATGTGTTTAGCTACCTGACTAAGCTCAGTAATTAAATGCTGCTGCGTTAAGCAATACTCTATTTCACCATTGCAGTGCTTTACTCTATTAACTACGTTGTTAGTGATTGCGGTATTTAATTGCTCAAAGCGCATCGCTAAGTTATGAAAATCAGGAATTACAGTGTGTAGCTGTTGCGCATCAAAATCTTGTAATGCATGAGCAAATACGCCAAAGGCGTAAGCCGCTTGCTCGCTCTGCTGGGTATTTTTAACAACGTCTTCGCTGTAGCTACCGCTAATATAGTTAAGGACGCGATAATACGCATTATCAATTTTTATTAAGTGTTCGTCGCTTTGTGTCGCTATATGTTTGATTATTTCAAGCGGGTAATTATTTTGCAGTTGTTTAGCATTTAAATGCTGCTCAATTAGTTTTGCGTTACTCACTAACTGAGCAGGGTTTTTAAATACCTCAGTATTTAGTTTTTGCACAATAAACTGTTTATCAATACTTGTAAGTAGCCATGTACTATTTATATGACCGCTACCAATCGCACTAACTTGAGTTAACTCAGTGGGCAGTGCTAACAGTTCGCTTAGCTTATTTTGTATTGAGATATTCATTGTGCTCACTTATGCCCTTTTTTTATGCGTATCGGGCAACTATTTTTTCGATAATTTCAGCATTCGCTTCAGGAAAATCATAATTTTCTAATTCACTAATTGCTACCCATTCGCTAGGTTGCCCTTCAGCGCCATGTGCCTCACCGCTAAAGTTACTTACTACGTGTACATCTAATTTAACGCATTTATCGCCGTAGTCATGTTCAATCACCATCAATTGGCTAGAGCTGTGAATGGTTAGTCCAACTTCTTCAATAAGCTCGCGTTTAAGTGCAACAAACACACTTTCTCCAGCTTCGACTTTACCACCAGGAAATTCCCATAAACCGCCTTGATGTTGTTCATCTGCACGTTTACAAATGAATATAGCGTTATTTTTCTTAATAACACCAACAGCTACATGTACAATTTCTATAGTCATTACTTTAAAACTCCATAAAAAAAAGCGACGCTAGCGCCGCTTTTTAATAAGCTACTGACAATATTGGGTTATTTTAATTTACCGCAACACTGTTTGAATTTTTGACCTGATTTACAAGGGCAAGGGTCATTACGACCTACTTTTGGTTCTGTACGAGCCATTACTGTCGCTGTTTCTGGCGCTTCGCCACCTACGTGCTCAGCTTCTTCATGTTGGTATTCGCGAGGAGCATTTTCACTTTTACGGTGTTGCTCTTCTACTTTTTCAACATCTTCTTCTGCGCGTACTTGTACTTTACTTAGAATGCTTACAACATCTACTTTCAAGTTTTCAAGCATTTCGGAGAACAGCTCAAACGATTCACGCTTGTACTCTTGCTTAGGATTCTTTTGCGCGTAACCACGTAAATGAATACCTTGGCGTAAATGATCCATTGCAGCAAGATGATCTTTCCAATGCTGATCAAGGCTCTGTAGCATAATCGCTTTTTCGAATTGACGTAAAACAGAATCGCCAACTTGCTCTTCTTTTTGCTTGTATGACTGCTCAACCGCCTGCTCAATACGCTCACGAAGTTTTTCTTCGTATAGTTTATTGTCATCTGCTAACCACTGAGTAATCGGTAACTCAATTAAGAAGTCTTGTTTTAAACGCTCTTCAAGGCCAGGAATATCCCACATTTCAGCAAGGCTTTGCGGTGCAATGTACTGATCAATTGTATTGCTAAGTACGTCACCACGAATTGCAGTAATAGTTTCTGAAATATCGCCTTCTTCAAGTAGTTCGTTACGCTGAGAGTAAACAACACGACGTTGATCGTTTGCTACATCATCGTACTCAAGTAGTTGCTTACGTACATCAAAGTTACGTGCTTCTACTTTACGCTGTGCATTTTCAATCGCACGGTTAACCCATGGATGTTCAATTGCTTCACCGCGTTGCATGCCTAATTTACGCATCATGTTCGTCATGCGCTCACCGGCAAATATACGCATTAGCGCATCGTCCATCGATAAGTAAAAACGGCTTGAACCAGCATCACCTTGACGACCAGAACGACCACGTAATTGGTTGTCTATACGACGAGATTCGTGACGTTCAGTACCAATGATATGTAAACCGCCGGCATCAATTACTGCATCATGGCGAATTTTCCAAGCTGCTTTAATTTCAGCAATTTGCTCATCAGTTGGGTTTTCAAGTTTTTCAACTTCACTGTTCCAGTTACCACCTAACACGATATCGGTACCACGACCGGCCATGTTTGTTGCAATTGTTACTGTTCCTGGTAGGCCAGCATCTGAAACGATGTCAGCTTCTTGCGCATGAAATTTAGCATTAAGTACATTGTGCTTAATTTTTTCTTTGCGTAAAAACTGCGATAAATACTCAGAACTTTCAATTGAAATAGTACCAACAAGCACCGGTTGTCCACGGTCTTGGCAGTCTTTAATATCAATTAAAATAGCTTCGTATTTTTCTTCTTGCGTTAGGTAAACTAAATCGGCGCGATCATCACGAATCATCGGCTTATTAGTTGGCATAACAACAGTATCAAGGCCATAAATAGACTGAAATTCAAATGCTTCAGTATCGGCTGTACCTGTCATACCTGCTAACGTTTCGTATAAACGGAAGTAGTTTTGGAACGTAATAGAGGCAAGTGTTTGGTTCTCGTTTTGAATTTTTACACCTTCTTTTGCTTCAACAGCTTGGTGTAAACCTTCTGACCAACGACGACCTTCCATTGAACGACCAGTATGCTCATCGATAATAATTACTTCGTTTTCTTTTACAACGTAATCAACATCTTTTTGGTATAGCTTATGAGCACGAAGGGCGGCATAAACATGGCTTAGTAGCGTAATGCTTGCTGCTGAATAAAGCGAATCGCCTTCTTCAATTAAGCCGCGCTCAGTAAGTAGCTCTTCTACTTTAATTTGACCACGTTCTGTTAAATGAACTTGCTTAGATTTTTCATCGATAGTGTAATCGCCGTCACCTTCAATGCCTTCTTCGTCTTCTTTTTCTTGAAGCTCAAGTAAAGGAACGATGGTGTTTATTTCAGTGTATAGCTCAGAGCTATCCTCAGCTGGGCCTGAAATAATAAGCGGGGTACGTGCTTCATCAATTAAGATTGAATCCACTTCATCGACTACAGCATAAAATAATGGACGTTGAACTCGTTCATCAATGCTAAAAGCCATGTTGTCACGAAGGTAGTCAAAACCAAATTCGTTATTAGTACCGTATGTAATGTCGGCAGTATAAGCGAGCTTCTTTTGCTGCGGCATCATACCAGGTACGTTACAGCCTACGGTAAGGCCTAAAAATTCAAATAACGCACGGTTGGTTTCAGCATCACGTTTAGCAAGGTAGTCATTCACGGTAATTACGTGAACACCTTTGCCTGTTAAGCCGTTTAGATAAGCTGGTAGAGTAGCTGTAAGTGTTTTACCTTCACCGGTACGCATTTCTGCAATGCGACCTTGATGTAAAACCATACCACCTAATAACTGCACGTCGAAATGACGCATGCCATTTACACGCTTTGACGCTTCACGTACCACAGCAAAAGCCTCTGGTAGAATGTCGTCAAGGCTTTGTCCGTTATCGTAACGTTCTCTAAACTCAGCTGTTTTAGCTCTTAAATCTTCATCAGAAAGCGCTTCAAGTTGCGTTTCTAGCGCATTGATTAGCGCGACCGTCTTTCTTAAGTTTTTAATAGTGCGGTCATTGCGACTACCAAAAAGCTTGGTAAATAAATTAGATATCATGATAAAACCGTTACAATGTATTCTTTGTCAGCCGAGTATCGGCTAACCCATTTTTAACAATTGGTAATTAATATGTGCTTTTAAGTAACACTTAGAACATATTAATTAGCAATTTTGTATTAAACCGTTCAAAAAGCACTGTTTATTACGTGCGCTACTATACCAGACTCTGCCAAACAACAAACTATCTCAATAAAAAGATCGGTGTATAAAATCGAAAAATTTGATCTGGTTCGTAAAAATCACTTTGTATTACTCAATTACAGTAAAAATAGCAGCGAACTGTAAAGATATGGTGCTAAATAAATTAAAAACAAGGGTTATAGTTGCGCTTAAGTTTTACACTTAAACACAACTATAAAATGCATGTTTTATAATTTAAATTGATTAACCGTTTTGTTAAGCGCCGCAGCTAAATCACTTAAGTCACGAGCTTCGTCAGCGAGGGTGTGCGCATGGTCAGCGGTACTGTTCACTAAGTTATTAATTGCCGAAAGGCTCGTATTAATATCTTCAGCAACAACAGTTTGCTCCTCGGTAGATGTGGCTATTTGATGACTTTGGTCTTGTACTTTAGTAACCGACTGCGCAATATTGTGAAGTGAGCTAAGCACTTCTTTAGTTTGAAGCACTGAGCCCTCGGTTTGATCTTGTCCTTGTTGCATCATTACTGAGGCTTGTTGAGCTATTTGCTGCAAGCGCGAAATCATATTTCGAATATCGTCTGTTGATTCTTGTGTGCGACTTGCTAGTGAACGAACTTCATCAGCAACAACAGCAAAGCCTCTACCGTGTTCACCGGCACGAGCAGCCTCTATAGCCGCATTAAGTGCAAGTAAGTTGGTTTGATCTGCAATGGAATTAATTACATCGACTAATGCACCAATGTTATTACTTTCTTGCTCAAGACCTGCAACCACTTTAGATGCTTCGCCAATATGTAATGCCAGTTCAGTCATTACTGTTTGCGCCTGTGTAGAACGGCTAGCTCCTTCAGCTGTAATTGCTTGTACTTCTTCAGCTGCGTTATTTGTGTGTTGTGCGTTACGTGATATTTCAAGCACAGTAGTCGCCATTTCAGTTACCGCTGCGCTCACGCTATCAACTTGCTGCTTCTCTTGCTGAATTTCAGAATTTGTTTTCTCAGAAACACTTCTTAGCTGGGCCGCTGCATTACTTAGTTGTTCTGCTTGCGCTGCGGTATCAAGCATCATGGCGTGCAACTTATCAATAAAAGTGTTCATGTGGTTGGCCAGCTGTCCCACTTCATCTTGACTATTAATATCAATTTTTTGAGTAAGATCGCCTTCGCCTGATGCTATATCACGCATAATGTGCGTAAGCGTTGTAATGGGTTTTGAAATCATGTGGGTAGCCCATAAAATCATGGCTAATATAATGATTAAGATAATAATTACCGCTGTTGTTGTAGCGGTTACTGCAGCATTTACAGGCTCTTCAATCATAGTAGTTGGGATAAGTAGACCTACATACCAATCTATATAAGGCTGCTCTAGCTGCAGACGATGGTAAACCACATAAAACTGCTCACCTTTAAAAGTAACCATTTGGCTGCCTTCAAGGTTATTTCGCATTTGTGTATTTAACTCTTTAAAGCCTGCTGTATTTGTAAATTGTTGCTCAAGCGCATCGAGCCCTTCTTTACCGTTTGCACCTTCATCTGTAATTGAAAGTTTATGCCCAGTGGCCTTTGAAAAATGAACTACTTTTTGATTACCATCGAGTAAAAATCCATAACCTTGGCCGTTAAAGCGAATATTTTCGACCATGTCGTTAATTTTGTTTAATTGTAAATCAACACCGCCCATACCAATGAGTTTTCGCTGAGCGTTATAAACAGGTTGTTGTACTACTGCGGATGCTACGCCTGTGGTTAAATCAACAGAGATTGGACCTACGTAAAGCTTGTTAACTTGCATGGCTTCTTGCCACCACCCACGCTTGTAAGCGTAATAAGGCTGGCCGTTGTAGTGACTTGTACGCTCGTTTTCTTTAAAGTATTCACCTGTGGTTGCTGAGGCAAAAAAGGCCGATAGAATGTTTTCGTCATTTGAGCTTAAACGCACAAAGTCTTGGTTTACTTCGTTGTAGCCAGGTGCACTTTCAAGAGCTTGATCGCGAGTATCCCAATTTTCAAAAAAGTTGATTAAATGTGGGTTATTAACAAAGGTTGATACCATTTTGCCGTACATCGCAAAGTAACTTTGCATTGAAAGTTGCTCGGTCTGTAGATAACTTTGTGCTTCGTTTTCTATGTTTTCTCTAGAGAGATTGGCAATGTGTTTAACAAAAAATGTTGAGGCGATAATTAGTAAAACGGTAATTGTTCCACCAATCAATAATAATATTTTTTTCCGTAACGATAAATTATTTAGCATGAGTGCGCATATTCTTATTATTTATGAAATTATATCTAATCATATCTTACTTAAAATCTCTATAAAGTTAGATAGAAAGAACTAATTATGCGTTTAAAATAAAGGCTTATACAAAAATGACAAATAAAAGTAATAAATTAGTAGTATTAGGTGCAGGCTGGTTAGGACATGCTTTATGCGTAAGTGCGCAAAAAGCTGACTGGCAAGTACAAGGAACGCATAGAACAGATATACACGAGTTTGACTTTGAGCGTCAGTTTACACTTGAAGGTGGACAATTAAGGCATCAAGTTGATTTACAAGATGCTTATTGGGTATGTGCTATTCCACCACGTAGCAGACACAGTGAAAGTAATTATCCTGAAACACTCACCGCAGCGCTTAAGATTTCAAAGGAGCTAAACGCAAAGGGCTTTTTATTGTGCTCATCAACCGGGGTGTATGACCAAGAGCCTGGTGTATATAGCGAAAGTAGCGATATTTCATGCACAAACGAGCGCCAAATAAAGCTTTATGAAGCTGAAGAGCAAGTACTTGAGCAAGATGGCAAAGTGCTGCGTTTAGCTGGATTACTTGGGCCTAATAGAGAGCCAGGGCGTTTTGTGGCAGGTAAAGAGCTCAATACATCAAGTGAGCAAGTGGTAAATATGGTGCATCAACAAGATGTCATTAATGCTATTTTTGCGGTGATAGAACACTGGCAAGTAGGACAAAATATTTATAATGTGGTTAATCCTGCGCACCCCACAAAAGCTGAATACTACGCGATGAAGTGTCAGCAACATGGTGGTGAAATGCCAACGTTTACAGGAACTGATTCGGCTGAGCGAAAAATATTAGGCTCAGCCATTGAAGCCTTAGGGTTTAGCTATCAGCACGGTATTTAATATGCTGAAGGCAGGGGACTGCTCTCTATAAAGTCGCATAGCTTACCTTCACTTAGTAATGTATTAGCAGCTTCGATATCGGGAGCAAAGTAGCGGTCTTTATCATAATAACTTACATGCTCGCGTAACAATGCTTTAGCGCTTTGCACTTTATCTGATGGTTCAAGCGGCTTTCTAAATTCTAGCCCTTGAACCGATGCTAACCATTCTATTGCCAAAACACCTTGGGTATTATTGGCCATTTCATCTAAGCGCCTTGCTGCAAAGGTTGCCATAGAAACATGATCTTCTTGATTTGCAGATGTAGGCAAGCTATCAACCGAAGCCGGATGTGCTAATGATTTGTTTTCTGAGGCAAGCGCTGCAGCGGTAACCTGGGCAATCATAAATCCTGAATTTACCCCGCCGTTTTCAACTAAAAATGGCGGTAATTTGGATAGGTTTGAATCGATAAGTAATGCAATTCGCCTTTCTGCTAATGCGCCAATTTCTGCAATTGCGATTGCTAAGTTGTCAGCGGCCATTGCAACGGGCTCTGCATGAAAGTTTCCTCCCGATATTATGTCGCCTACATCGGCAAAAACTAGCGGATTATCGGTTACACCGTTCGACTCGCATAGTAACACTTCTGCAGCTTGGCGTATCTGAGTTAGGCAAGCACCTAGCACTTGAGGCTGGCAGCGAAGGCAGTATGGATCTTGTACTTTTTCACAATTGACGTGGGAGTTACTAATCTGAGAGTGCGTATCGAGTAGCTCTCTAAATACTTGAGCGGTGTCTATTTGTCCGCGCTGTCCGCGAATTTCATGAATACGTGCATCAAATGGCGCGCGACTGCCCATTGCGGCTTCTATACTTATCGAGCCGATAACGCAGCTTTGTGCATATAGGTTCTCGCTTCTAAATAGGCCTTGTAGTGCAAACGCAGTCGACGCTTGTGTGCCATTTAATAATGCTAAGCCTTCTTTGGCTGCAAGGGTAAGGGGTTCAAGTCCCGCTATTTTTAACCCTTGTGCTGCGCTCATTATTTCTCCTTTATGTCGCATTTGACCTTCAGCTAATAAAGGTAGACACATATGCGCAAGAGGGGCTAAATCTCCCGATGCCCCCACGGAGCCTTTTTTAGGCACGCATGGATATACTTCGCTACTAAGCAGCTGCATAAAAAATTGGATCACTTGTAGGCGAATGCCCGAATAGCCACGTGAAAGCGAATTTACTTTTAAGGTGATCATTAACCTTACTGTGCTGTCATCCATGTATTCGCCAATACCCGCAGCGTGTGAAAGTACAATGGAGCGCTGTAATAATTCAAGTTGGTCGTCGGCAATTTTAGTATTGGCTAATAATCCAAAGCCGGTGTTAATTCCATATACAGTGCGGTGTTCATTGATAACGTTTTGAACGGTTTGCGCGCTGGCTGCTATTTGCGACTCGGCATGCTTTGCAAGGCTCAATTTTACCGGTGAATTATTAATTTTTCTTAGTGTGTTTAAATCAAGTGATCCGGGTGTGAGAGTAAGTTCGAACATGATCATTCCTCGTTTAACATAGGTAGGTCTAAATTTTGTTCTTTAGCGCAGTTTTTTGCTATGTCGTATCCGGCATCAGCATGGCGCATTACACCCGTTGCAGGGTCGTTCCACAGAACGCGAGCAATACGCTCTTTAGCTTCATCAGTACCATCGGCAACAATAACTACACCAGAGTGCTGACTAAATCCCATGCCTACACCGCCACCATGATGAAGCGACACCCAAGTAGCGCCACTTGCGGTATTAAGCAGTGCGTTGAGTAATGGCCAATCTGATACTGCATCTGAGCCATCTTTCATGCTCTCTGTTTCGCGGTTAGGGCTGGCAACTGAACCAGAATCGAGGTGGTCACGACCAATAACTATAGGGGCTTTAAGTTCGCCATTTTTAACCATTTCATTAAAGGCCAGTGCAAGGCGCGCTCTATCTTTAAGTCCAACCCAGCAAATACGTGCAGGTAAACCTTGGAATTGTATGCGTTCCCGCGCCATATCAAGCCAGTTATGCAAATGTGCATCATCAGGAATAAGCTCTTTTACTTTAGCGTCGGTTTTATATATATCTTCCGGGTCGCCTGATAATGCCACCCATCTAAATGGTCCAATACCTTCACAAAATAAAGGGCGAATATAAGCGGGTACAAATCCAGGAAAGTCAAACGCGTTGATAACACCCTCATCAAACGCCATTTGACGAATATTATTACCGTAATCAGTAGTGGCGGCACCGGCTTTTTGTAGTGCCAGCATCGCTTTAACTTGGACTGCCATTGATTGTTTAGCGGCTTTTACTACGGCTTTTGGATCTTGCTCACGCATTTTTGCAGCGTACTCCATTGTCCAACCTTGCGGTAAGTAACCATTTAATGGATCGTGAGCAGATGTTTGATCTGTGACTACATCAGGGGTAATGCCTGTTTTAACCAGTGTACTAAAAATATCGGCAGCGTTACCTAGTAAACCCACTGAGAGGGCTTTACCTTTAACACATGCATCGGTTATTAATAGCAGTGCGTGTTCAAGGTTCGTTGCTTTTACATCAACGTAGCCTGTTTTTATACGAAAATCGATACGGCTTTCATCACATTCAACAACCAGTGCACTAAAGCCAGCCATTGTAGCTGCAAGTGGTTGCGCACCGCCCATACCACCAAGACCACCTGTTAATACCCATTTACCACTAGCGCTACCTGCAAAATGTTGCTTTGCCATAGCTACAAAGGTTTCGTAAGTTCCTTGTACTATGCCTTGCGAGCCAATATAGATCCAAGAACCCGCCGTCATTTGCCCGTACATCATCAAGCCTTTTTTATCGAGCTCGTTAAAGTGCTCCCAATTTGCCCAGTGTGGAACAAGATTTGAGTTAGCAATAAGCACGCGAGGAGCATTACTGTGGGTTTTAAATACACCAACGGGTTTTCCTGATTGTACAAGCAGGGTTTCGTCGCTTTCGAGCCTATCGAGGGTTTCTATAATTTTGTCATAACTTGGCCAATCACGAGCTGCTCGGCCAATACCACCATATACAACAAGTGCATGAGGATGCTCTGCAACTTCAGGGTCTAAGTTATTCATTAGCATGCGCTTAGCAGCTTCTGTTTGCCAGCTTTTAGCACTTATTTTATCGCCATGAGGTGCACGTATTACGCGACTTGTGTCGAGTCGGTTGTTCATGTTTTACTCCTGTTGTATATACAAGGTGATTTGTTATAAAAAAAGCGCAGTAAGCGCTATTGTTTGTTATTTTTTAAATGTTAAGTGGCCACCTAAGCGATATTTACTGCCAGGTGATACAAGGCGCGCAAAGCTTACAATGCCTTTAACAGACCAGGTGCGTCGGATCACTTGTAAGCATGGCTCTTCATTATATAAGTTTAACCATTGGCACATTTCGCTGTTTGGCATAATGGCCTCTACTGTATGCCTTGCTTGGGTAAGTGGGGCAACACTAGATAGATATTCATGTGGTGTAAGCGTACTGAAGTCTTGTTGTAAGTAGCCAGTCGCAAGGGCAGGATTTACAAAACGCTCTTCTAGCTGCAAAGGGCTGTCATTTTCGTTATGCACCAGTACACTTCGATATACAACACTGTCAACCTCAACACCAAGTGCAATGGCAATAGGTGCGACTGCATTTATTGATTCGAGTATGAGTACGCTACAGGTGTAGTTGCCGTTACGCTCTTTTACTTCATCAGCAATATTTTTTATTTCAAGTAACGATGACTGCGATTTAAATGTAGCTACAAATGTACCTAACCCTTGGCTGCGGGTTAAAATACCTGCCTCGGTTAATTCGCTTAGTGCTCTGCGGGCTGTCATCCTGCTTACACTAAATTGACTACTTAGTTCGTTTTCAGAGGGAACACGTTGGTTTTCTTGCCACGTACCGCTGCGAATTTTATCAACAATGAATTGTTTTATTTGCGCAAATTTAGGTGTCGTCATTAAATTTATGGTTACATTAAAAATAAACTATATAAATAAGATGACACAATTACCTTGTATATACAAGATGGGTTGTTAGACTATATTTTCATTATTCACGGTGTAAAAAGGGCTGCGATATGCAAAGCACAACACAAAATTATGAGTTAGAAGAAATCGACTTACTTTTAACTGATGCCAATATTGCCACTATGGATAGCAATATAAATGCCCCTTATGGCGCAATTGAAAATGCTGCTATAGCCATTAAAAATGGTAAAATTGCGTGGATTGGAGAGCAATCAACATTGCCTAGTTTTGATGTGTTTGCAACGCCGACATTGAGTGTAAAAGGACAGTGGTTAACGCCGGGCTTAGTAGATTGCCATACTCACTTAGTATTTGCAGGTTCAAGATCGCAAGAGTTTGAACAGCGTTTGCAAGGCGTAAGCTATGAGCAAATTGCGGCACAAGGCGGTGGCATAGCAAGTACGGTTAAAGCCACAAGAGCAGCCGACCGTGAACAATTGTTTGTTGATGCAAAAGATCGCTTAAATACGTTATTAAAAGAAGGTGTAACCACCGTTGAAATAAAGTCTGGTTATGGGCTAGATACAGAAAACGAGATAAAAATATTAGAAGTCGCTCGTTTATTAGGTGAACATCACCCTATTGATATTAAAACTACTTTTTTAGGGGCGCATGCTCTACCGCCTGAATACAAAGGCCGTGCTGATGAATATATTGATTTAGTGTGTACTGACATGCTAGATCAGGTAGTGGCTAATAATCTTGCTGATGCAGTCGATGTATTTTGTGAAAATGTTGGGTTTAGTTATTCGCAAACCAAACGTGTTTTCCAGGCGGCTAAAAAGCATAACCTCCCAGTAAAATGCCATGCTGAGCAGTTATCTAATCAACAGGGTGCTAAGCTGGTGGCGCAGTTTAATGGCTTTTCGGCGGATCATATTGAGCATCTAGATGAAGAGGGTGTAAAAGCCATGGCAGACGCTGGGACGGTAGCGGTGTTATTGCCAGGTGCATTTTATTTTTTAAGAGAAACTAAATTCCCACCTATTGAATTACTTAATCAATATAAAGTACCTATAGCTATTGCGAGTGATTTTAACCCAGGTACTTCACCACTATGCTCAGTGCACTTGATGATGAACATGGCATGCACATTGTTTAGATTAACACCTGAGCAAGCATTAGCTGGTGTTACTCGAAATGCAGCTAAAGCACTAGGTTTAGACGACCGTGGTATTTTAAAGGTTGGCGCAAGAGCTGATATTGCGCATTGGCAAATAAGTCATCCATCACAATTAAGTTACCAATTTGGCGTAAATAAACTGTTAAATTTATGGATTTTGGGTAGAATTAATTAGTTTGTATTATTTTTACTCACATATAACTTGGTTTAAACTTTTTTAGCGAATACGGATGCCGTTAATTTGAACATACTAACCGACAGTAATTTCCCAATATTTTTTAGTGGTGCACTATTAATGGCGATGATCGCCACTTTATTTGCTGTTAAAAATACCAGTATTAAATTTAGTTATTTATGCACAGCTGCTGTTGGTTTAGCTATCTTAAGCAGCGGTGCGGCTTGGCTTGCTATTCTACTAGCCTTTGGGTTTTGTTTTCACTTATGGCAAGCATTTGAGCGAAATAATTGGAGCATGATAATTACCAGCTCAATGGCTGGTCTTTTATTTGTTGTTCTATTTTCAGCTCATTTATTATTGGAAGTTCCGCTATTTTGGGTTGTGTTAGCAATATTATTATTAGCTATTGTTGGCTTTTTAAATGATGAAAGTGCTGAAATAGAAGTCGTTATAGAGCCAGAACCTGAAGGTGATGCATTTATTGAAGAGTCTCCGCTTTCAGTTTTTGCAGATAGAAAACAGTTACGACAAGGTTACTATGCATGGTGCGACAACAAACAAATAAGCGCAGCGTTAATCGTTATTCGCCTTGAAGGCTTTGAGCAAGTTAACCAGCATATTGGACGCGACTTTGGCGATATACTGTTAGCGCAATCGGCTAATCGAATAAAAGAGCTACTTTCAAGTGACGAAATAGTGACTTTAACTGGACAAGAAAAGCTAGCCCACTTAGGGGGTCTTAACTTTGCATTTATTTGTAGTTTCGCGAATCAAAAACACTTACATGAATTAGTTATTGACCAAATACTGGGTGCAACGCTTAAGCCATTTAATGTTGCTAACTGCACTGTAGAAGTAAAAGCGAGAGCGAGTTATGTTGATTGTAATGAGCAAGATAACAACTTTGATAATTTAATATCGTACGCATACCTAGCACTCGATAGCCACCCAGATCGCAAGGTTGTGCCTTATCATCAACAAATGATGATTGAATTGCGAGAGCAACAAGCGCGACTAAAGGAATTAGCAAATATTGATTTTTCGAGCGAGTTAGAGCTTTATTTTCAGCCTATTATTTGTAACGAAAACGGTCAAATTGAGTTTTTAGAATTACTACTGCGTTGGCAGCACCCTAAGCAAGGGATTTTATCCGCTAACAGGTTTATCGACGACATTAGAATTGCAGGGCTTGGTTATCCACTCGCTAAATTTGTAATAGAGAGAGCTGCTGAGCTTGCAATGGCGCTTAGAATAGAAGGTATTTCTATACCGCTTAGCATTAACGTATTTGGTCCTGAAATGCTTAACGAAGAGTTTATTGAATTTGTTGATGTTGTTTTAAGTGAGCATCACTTGGAAGCTGGCGATTTAATTGTTGAATGCCCTTTGCATATTTTTACGGGACTAGATGATAAAGGCAGAGGCATGATCGCAAGGCTTAATAACATAGGCTTAAAAGTATGTGTTGATGGACTTGGAGATAACCCGGTACTACTTTCTAAGTTACCAAGCTTAGCGGTAGAGTATATTAAGGTTTCACCTTCACTCACTGCTGACTTTAGTAATCAAAACAATATACGCAGTTTAGTTAGCGGAATGGTTGAAATGCATAACCAACAAAAAACAAAAGTGATTTTTGAAGGGGTAGAAACACTTGAGCAACTTAAGTTTGTAAAAAGCTTAAAAGGTTATGCTGCCCAAGGTTATTACTTTGGTCACCCGCTAAGTAGTATTGGTTTAATGAGCTGGCTAAAAGAGTGGCGATTAGTTCAACAGCGCTAAGTGTTTTCTTTGGCTTGTAGGTAGCTATTCACAAGTGCACTGATCACTTGCCCTACATGGGCAGCACCGGCCTCAACTCCGCTAGGGTGCTGGCTAGGCGCTGCTTCACATAAATGTAAGTACTTAGAGTGGCGATGGTTTGCTGCTAAATGCACAAAGTGCTCAGTGTCATTCACACTAAATCCGCAACATGTGTACGCACTAACCGGCATGTAAGTAATACTATCTAAATCAACTTCAATACCCAGTGGTAAATCGTTAAAATTACTTAATGCGTTTTCAATTGCCTGAGTAAGTGTAATTTTTCGCTTAACTTGTATTGATTGATAGCTATCAAACGTGAAGTTAGCTTCACTCATTGCATCTATAATTGCTTGATTGTTTTTTATCTCATGTAAGCCAATAACGTGGTAATTACTTAGATGTTGCTCGTTATAAGCGTAGCGAAAGCCATTGCCGCTATGGCGACCTTCACATTCTCTAAAGTCGGCATGAGGGTCAAAGTTGATAGCATTAATAGGTGTATTTTTTGACTTACTCAGGGCACGGATAATTCCCAAGCAATTGTTATGACCTCCGCCAATAACGATTGGCTCAAGCCCCGCTTTAAAAATAAGGCTCAATACCGTCTCTACGCGTTCATCAAGCTGTTGGCATAAATCTCGTAATTGAGTTAATTGCTGGCCTTGCTGGTTATTAAGCTGGTTGCTTTGCGCCATTAAATCATCAGTATTAACTTCACCCAATAAAAGCACTTTTTGAGTGGCAATAAATTGATTGTGAGGTTGGTTTAAAAAGCGTTTTAAAAAAGCAGACCATGCTTCGTTTGCACCACCATTTCCTAAGTTTGCTTTTGGGCCGATATCTTCGCAAATACCCAGAAGTACATAGCGGATACCAAATTGAGCAGCGTCAACAAGTGCTTGTTGCAGGTTTACTTGGGTGTCGAGCAAGGCCATTGATTGCCATGCTTTTTTCTCATTTGCGCGGGTAGAGCAAAGTGTTCTAACCGCGCTTTCATCATATACTTTTAAATGGGAGGTCACGTTATACTTCTACAACTTCCAACTCTAATTCTTCTGCAGATAAAACAATGCCTGTGCTATCAGCATAAATAAAGTCGTCATCAAAAAATGATACCCCAGCAAAGTTAACGCCTATAGCATCTTCACCAGCACCTTCGCTGTCGGCTGCAACAGGGATTGAAGCAATTGCTTGAATGCCTAAATCAAGCTCTTCAAGCTCATCAACGTGGCGTACTGCGCCGTAAACAACAATACCATTCCAGTTGTTTTCAAGTGCTAGTTCAGCCAGTTCAATGTCGATTAGTGCGCGACGAGTTGAGCCGCCACCATCAATAAGAAGTACTAGGTCTGTACCATCTTGAGAAAGTAATTCGCGGATGAGTTCATTATTTTCAAAACATTTAACCGTTTTAATGCGGCCACCAAAGCTGTGTCGACCACCAAAGTTGATGAACATAGGCTCTAGCACGTCAACCACGTCAGCAAAGTGGTCGCATAAATCAGAAGTGCTGTAATCCATTATTTTATCCTCAAAAGGTACATTAATTTATATCTCAGTATACCCTCCTTATAAGCAATAACAACGACTTAATCGCAGTAAATTTAGGCAAAACAAGCGCTAAATCATTAATCGCAATAATAGTGTATTAAAAGCGTCACTCAATTGTTATTTACAACACATAAGCTAAACCGGTGTTCATATGTTATGCAATGAGGGATGGTGATGAATAATAATATGCTTAAAAAGGTAACTCAGATAGATGAGCAATTATTTTTAACTTTGTTTAATTGCAATTCACCGAGGTGGTTTAAAACAATGGCCTTTGGTTTGTCTAAAAGCGGTGATGGTGGGCTTTATATATTAATATGCTTAGCAGTGTGGTGGCTTAGTAATAATGAACAGCACCAATTATTGCCTGTCACTATATTAATTGGTTTTGCTATAGAAAGACCTATTTACCTACTAGCTAAAAATAGATTTGCTCGGATCCGTCCATGCGACTGCTTAGTAACAAATGCCTATATAGTACCAAGCGATAAATTTAGTTTACCATCGGGTCACAGTGCCGCTGCTTTTTTAGTGGCAATTATATTAAGCCATTTTTTTCCAGAATATGCATTACTACTATTTAGTTGGGCTACCGGCGTTGCTATGTCTCGTGTGGTATTGGGTGTGCACTTTCCTGCTGATATTATAATAGGCGCAACAATTGGTAGTTTTTGTGGTTTATTTGCGTTAGCACTTGTGGTGCCTGCATGAAAATATTGTATGGAGTGCAAGGTACCGGTAATGGTCATATAACGCGCGCTCGGGTTATGGCAAGCTGCTTTAATAAGCTCGGTATTGATGTTGATTATGTGTTTTCAGGGCGCGCAAATAAAGATTACTTTGATATGCACGAATTCTCAGATTATAAAGCGTATCGCGGTTTATCGTTTAGCACTGAAAATGGGCAAGTTAAAAATCTCAAAACACTTAAAAACATGCGAATTTGTAAGTTGGTGAGTGATATAAAATCGCTTGAGATAAAACAGTACGATTTTGTACTTAACGACTTTGAGCCTGTGACAGCATGGGCTGCAAAACGGGCAGGTATACCCGTTATTGGCATTAGTCACCAAGCAGCATTTTTGTCAGATAACGTACCTATGTTTGGTCGTGGCGTACTGAGAAAATCACTTATCAAGCATTATGCACCAGCGACTACCTACTTAGGCGTGCACTGGCAACCATTTGCAAATAATATAATACCGCCTTTTATTGCTCATCATAATCACGACAACCCTGTAGCAGTAATGAACAAGGTATTGGTATATTTACCTTTCGAAAACTTAGATAGCGTTGTTGATTATTTAAAAGACTTTCCCGAAAAAGAATTTTATTGCTATCACCCAAATGCCAGCAATCAGTCTTTTGGACATATACATTTACGAGCCCCTTCACGTTCTGGCTTTTTAAACGACTTAGCAAACACAAGTGGTGTTGTTGGTAACGCGGGATTTGAGCTTGCCAGTGAAGCGCTTAAGTTAGGTAAAAAGTTACTATTAAAGCCTTTAGATGGTCAGTTTGAGCAAGCAGCAAATGCACAAACTTTATTTTCCATGGGAATGGCGCATGTTATGAACTATTTAAACCCACAAGCCCTTGACGATTGGAATAGCGCGCCGCAAAACAAGCAAATAAATTACCCCAGCGATCCCGCGCCTTTAATTGATTGGTTGGTTAAACAACAATGGAATAACACACAATCGTTACATAAAGGTTTGTGGGATAGTGTCGCCTTATAGCAATCACATTTAAACTGTTTAGAATTACCAATAATAAAAGTTAAATTAATTAGTCGCTTGTGATCTATTAGCTATAATAAAAATGCATATTCAAAAAAGGCGTTAGCGATGAATTTTTTACAAAACTTAACAATTAAACGACGTTTACAACTAAACGCAGTCGTTGTTGGTTTAGCAATGGTGGTCCTTTTATGCGTGATTATTTTTGAATCACGTACAACCTTGAGCTTAAACAAGACTATTCAATTAGCAGAAGAGCTCAACGTACATGCATTAGCATTGCGTAAACATGAAAAAAACTTTTTATTTTATAAACAAGAAGATGCGTTAACTGCATTTGAAACGGATTTTGAGCAGTTAAGTGATAAAGTAAAAAAGTTACAACAGTTAATGGCTAACCAAGGTATTGCACAGGAGCAGGTCCAGCGCTTTGAGCAACTAATAAATAGCTATAATAATGATTTTGAAACTGTTGTTAAGCTTCAAAAAGAGATTGGTTTAACCCCGACCGACGGGTTATATGGCAAGCTTAGAAGCTCGGTTCATGAAGTTGAGCAACTATTAAAAGAGCAGCAAAATTACCAACTGCTGTCGTCAATGCTGCAACTAAGACGCTCAGAAAAAGATTTCATGCTGAGATTTGATATTAAGTACCTAGGGCGTTTTAATGAGGGAATTAATACATTTAAGCAGCAGATAGCTGCAGCACAGCTGCCAAGCGACTATAAAGCACAAATTAATCCTTTGATTGATATATACCAAAGCGAATTTCAAACACTTGTGCAGGCCCAAACTAAGCTAGGGCTAGATCTTGAGTCAGGCGCACTTGGAGTAATGCGTGACAGTGTAGATAAAAGCGACGCCATTGTTTCTAAAATCGTTAAAGACACTAAGTTACAAGTAGAGCAAAGTGTAGAGCAGGCTCAATTTTTAGCTATTTTGGTATTTGTGATTGCAGGTGTGGTTGTATTAGCGCTAGTTTATTTTACAAGCCACTCCATTATTGTACCTATTGAGCGGGTTTATCACACTATTAATGATATTCGTCGTAATAATGATTTGAGCGTGATGATAGAGCAAACTGGTAAAGACGAAATTACCACCATGACGGTCGACTTTAATAGCTTAATAGGCGATTTTAAGAACTTAATTAACGAAGTTAATGGTGCTTTAAACACGCTTAATGTAGCAACAGAGCATTTATCACAAAGTACCGCAGCAACAAGCTCTGGTATGCAAGAGCAACTACATGAAGCCGACATGGTTGCAACGGCAGCCACCGAAATGCAGGCGACAATTCAGGATATTTCACATAATACTGAAGCGGCTGCGAAAAAAGCAGAGTCAACAAATTTAAGTGCACAACAAGGGCGTAGTGAAGTAGATTCTACCGTTAAGCACATTAGGGCCCTATCTGATTCGCTGGGGAATGCATCAAATGTTGTGTCGCAACTTGAAAAAGACGGCGAAACCATTGGCTCAGTGCTTGATGTAATTCGAGGGATTGCAGATCAAACCAACTTATTAGCGCTTAACGCTGCAATTGAAGCGGCTAGAGCTGGAGAGCAAGGGCGTGGTTTTGCAGTAGTGGCAGATGAAGTTCGCTCACTTGCTCAGCGCACGCAAGAATCGACTAGTGAAATAGAGGGGATTATTAATACCCTGCAACAACGCACTCAAGAGGTGGTTAGTATTATGCACCAGTGCCGCTCGCAAGGAGATGAAAGTGCATCGCAGGCTATTAAAGCCGGTGAGCTACTCGGTGATATAACCGAAGATGTACAAACTATCATGGAGATGAGTACTCAAATAGCAGTTGCGATTGATGAGCAAAGTCAGGTAGCGTCTGAGGTAAATAAAAACGTAGTACGTATAAGAGATATTGCACAAGACGCTTCGGGACATGCTGCTAATAATGCGCAGACAAGTGAAGAAGTCTCTGAGCAGGCTCGTGTTCTATTCACTGCAATTGATAAGTTTAAGGTGTAATAACCCCTAATAGTGCGGGTCTATAAAGTTTAAGGAACAAACTTTATAGGCACGCTATCTTTACTTTTTTCGTGTTCAGTTACCCGCACTAAATATTCACTCCACAATGTATCTTGTTGCTGTTGTAGTTTTTCAAAATAGCGCCAGCTAAATAGTCCGCTGTTATGGCCATCGTCAAAATCTAAACGAAGTGCGTAATGCCCAACAGGTACAATACTTTTTATTCCTACAGCTTGCTTATTAAGTACTAGCTTCATTGGGCCAGAGCCATGGCCCTGCACTTCAGCTGAAGGGGAGTGTACACGTAAAAACTCACAGCTAAATACAGCTTTACTGTCATCATCAAAGTAAACATCTAGATTTTTACTTACACTGTGGTAATGCACTTTTGTTACGTGTTTCATTTAATATATCCCATTAAAAAGCCCCCAATCTGGAGGCTTTTAGTATAACGTTTATATTCGTTTTATAGAATAAATCGGCTTAAGTCTTCATCTTCAACAAGTGCACCTAAGTGTTTTTCAACATAAGCGGCGTCGATTACTAATGACGAGCCTGCTTTTTCAGAAGCATCGTATGAAATTTCTTCCATCAATCTTTCCATTACAGTGTGTAGACGACGAGCACCGATGTTTTCGGTTTTCTCGTTAACTTGCCAAGCTGCTTTGGCAATACGCTCAATTGCATCGTCGCTAAACTCAATCGATACCTGCTCAGTTTTAAGCAACTCTCTTTGTTGCTCGGTAAGCGATGCATGAGGCTCTGTAAGGATGCGTTTAAAGTCATCTGCAGTAAGTGCTTCAAGTTCTACTCGAATCGGTAAGCGGCCCTGTAGCTCTGGGATCATATCTGATGGCTTCGCCATCTGAAACGCACCAGAGGCAATAAACAGCATATGGTCAGTTTTAACCATTCCGTGCTTAGTGTTTACAGTTGAACCTTCAATTAGCGGTAGTAAGTCGCGCTGAACACCTTCACGGCTCACATCTGGACCTGAAGAATCGCCGCGCTTACAAATTTTGTCTATTTCATCAATAAACACAATACCGTTTTGCTCTACTGCAAAAATAGCTTGCTCTTTTAGCTCTTCAGGATTTACTAATTTAGCGGCTTCTTCTTCCGTTAATAGTTTGAAGGCTTCTTTGATTTTTAGTTTACGCTTAGTGCGCTTATCGCCGCCCATGTTTTGAAACATGCTTTGTAGCTGGTTGGTCATATCTTCCATACCAGGAGGCGCCATAATTTCTACGTTTGGTTGTGCTTGTGCTAAATCGATTTCAATTTCTTTATCATCTAGCTGACCTTCACGTAGCTTTTTACGGAACGTTTGGCGAGTTGATGAGTTATCATCACGCTGCGTTTCGCCGTATTGATCTTTCGCTGGTGGTAAAAGGGCATCTAAAATGCGCTCTTCTGCTGCTTCTTCGGCGCGATGTTTAAATTTCTTAGTCTGCTGTTCGCGAGTCATTTTAATTGATACATCGACTAAATCGCGGATGATAGTCTCAACTTCTTTACCAACATAGCCAACTTCAGTGAACTTAGTCGCTTCTACTTTAATAAAGGGTGCGTTAGCAAGTTTTGCTAATCGGCGGGCAATTTCTGTTTTACCTACACCGGTTGGACCAATCATTAAAATGTTTTTTGGTGTTACTTCGCTGCGTAAATCTTCTTTGAGTTGCATACGGCGCCAGCGGTTACGAAGTGCGATAGCCACTGCTTTTTTTGCTTTAGCCTGACCTATAATGTGCTGATCTAGCTCGTGAACAATTTCTCTTGGGGTCATATCAGACATGATAGTTCCTATTATAATTCTTCGATTGTTTGGAAGTTATTAGTAAATACGCAGATGTTGCCTGCAATAGTTAAGCTTTTCTCTACTATTTCACGAGCGCTTAAATCTGTATTTTCTAAAAGGGCGGTTGCAGCTGATTGTGCAAAGTTACCACCACTGCCAATTGCAATTAGGTCGTTTTCAGGTTGAACCACATCGCCATTACCGGTAATAATTAAAGAGGCTGTTTCGTCTGCAACAGCGAGCAGAGCTTCGAGTTTTCGAAGTGCACGGTCGCTGCGCCAATCTTTAGCCATTTCTACTGCGGCTTTAGTTAGGTTTCCTTGGTGCATTTCTAATTTGCTTTCAAAGCGTTCGAAAAGAGTGAAGGCATCAGCAGTACCGCCGGCAAAACCAGCGATTACTTTGCCATTATAAAGACGTCGAACTTTACGGGCGTTGCCCTTCATTACGGTATTACCAAGAGACACTTGGCCATCGCCGCCAATTACAACCTTGTCGCCACGGCGTACACTTACGATAGTAGTCATGTTATTCCTCATCATCGAGCTGCAGAGGCAACTCGTAAAAAACGATTATGAAGAGGTTATATGGGTGAATGGTTTATTTTCAAGTCCAGCCCCAAATTCCGCAGCCGACTATTTTTACACGTTTAAGTTTGTTTTTATCACTTTCGGCTTGGCGTTTGGTTTTATAAGGGCCTAAGCGCACTTTATACCAAGTACCATTGCTGCCTTCAGCCTGTTTTATTTCAGAAATGAGGCCTGCAAATGCTATTTTAGCTTTTAGCGATTCCGCTTGTGCGTGGGTTTTAAACGAACCACACTGCATAACGTAAGGGCCTTTTTGCTCAAGTTCTTTCACTTCAACTTGAATCTCGTGGTTTCTAATTTCTTTAATAAACTCTGGTGTGCGTGGAATAACCACTTCTACTTTTGCGGGCGCAGTGGGGTTTGCTTGTTTTTCGACAAGTTTTGGATCTGCATTACTTTTAATAAACCATAATGTATAAGCAAAACCACCGACGAGTAAGATGGCTATGACAGCTAAAAGAATAGGAAATGGTTTTTTAGCGGGTGCGTTTTTTTTACTGTTTCTGCCTGCAGGCTTTTTATTAATATAATCGTGCTGTGCCATGGTGTTATTTTGGCCTTAACCTAAATCATGTCTATAGGGTCTACGTCTAAGCTCCAGCGTACTTTTTGTGCAAGTTTACTTGAACTTAAATAATCAACCATTTGCGCAAGGTACTGATGTAATATGCGGCGATCTTGCGCTTGAATATGTAATTGAAAACGATACATACCTGCGACTTTTTCAAGTGGAGCAGGGATCGGACCGAGCAATTGTATACCAGATACCCCATTCACAGGAACCAAATCCGTCAAAAAATCGACGACTAGCTTAATGCTGTGTCCTTGTGCACGGACAATAGCCATATTTGTAATGGGTGGTAAGTCTGCATCATCGCGTTCACTCAGTGCAAAGCGAGCAAAGTCTTGGTAACCATTATTAACTAAGTCTTGTAAAAGCGGGTGTTCTGGAAAGTGTGTTTGTAATAATACTTGCCCAGGCTCCCCTGAACGCCCAGCTCGCCCCGCGACCTGAGTAACTAACTGTGCTAAATGTTCTGTCGCCCTAAAGTCGCATGAGTATAAACCGCTATCTACGTCTAAAATTATAACAAGGCTTACATCTGCAAAGTGATGGCCTTTGGCAAGCATTTGTGTGCCAACTAAAATGCGTGCACCGCCTAGGTTTATTTCATCTAGTGCTTTTTCAAGGCTGCCTTTACGGCGAGTTGAATCGCGGTCTATGCGAGTAACGGGTGTATCTGGAAACTCGGTCGATAAAAACTCTTCAATTTGCTCTGTACCTTTGCCATTTGGAAATATTTGCGTACTTCCACAATCAGGACATTGGTGAGGAACAGGGTATTGATCGCCACAGTGATGACAAATCATTTGCCCAATCGCTTTATGAAATGTGGCGCTGGTACTGCAGCGTTTACATTCACTTAGCCAGCCACATTCATGGCAAATAAGAGTGGGTGAAAAACCTCGGCGATTTAAAAAAACCATAACCTGTTTACCGCGATTTAAGTGTTGGCGCATAGTTGCAAGGCTTGCATGTGCAATACCTGCTTGGTCGGGTTGGCCTTTCATATCGAGTAACTTAAATTGGTTATCTGTCGCAGTTTGCGCGCGCTCGGTTAAACTTAGTAGCTGATATTTGTTATTAATTGCTTTGTGAAGTGTTTCAAGTGCGGGTGTAGCACTGCCTAATATAAGTGGTATTTTATGCTGAAAAGCTCTGTATGCGGCCAAATCACGAGCATGGTAACGAAGGGTATCTTGTTGCTTAAATGATGAATCGTGCTCTTCATCGACAACTATCATACCGAGTTTTAAAAATGGCAGAAAAATACTCGAACGTGTGCCTATAACTATTGCACAACTGCCTTTTTCGCAAAAACGCCATGTTTGCAATCGCTCGTTGTCGGTAAGGGCTGAATGCCAAAGCATAATGGGTGTATCAGGAAAGCGGCGACGAAAACGGTTTACAGTTTGTGGCGTTAAGCCTATTTCTGGCACTAATACTAATGCTTGCTCGCCACGTTTGAGTACTTCTTCTAGGCACTGTAAATACACTTCTGTTTTACCACTGCCAGTTACGCCTTCTAATAAAAAGCTGCTAAATCCATTACTTTGATTTATTGCTGTACAGGCAACCGCTTGTTCTTTATTAAGTACAGGTTTACTACCGACAGTTGGTGCAACGCTTTGCCATTGGTTATCGTGTTCAATAGTTTGCGTAATGAGTTCTTTATCTATTAGGCTATCTATTGTTTTTTTACTAAAGCCAAGAGCTTTTAATTCGGTTAACGATGATTTCCCCGATTGCGACAACTGCTTTAATAAATTGAGTTGAGTTTTGGCTTTTAATGACGGTACTTTTGCGCCTTTTTCTGTCAGAGCAACCATGTTAATACTGGTTTTATCTGGCGATTCACCTTGGCGAAGTGCACTTGGTAGCGCTATGTGAATAGTTTCGCCTAAGGGATAGCAATAATAGCGGGCAGTAAAGCTAAGGAGTTCTAAATGTTGGGCGCTTAAAATAGGGGTATCGTCTATTACCTCTATAATATTCTTAATTTTATCTAAAGGGACGTCGGTACTGTTTTTAATACCCAGAACAACAGCTACTTTTTTTTGATTACCAAAAGGTACTAAAACCCGCATACCCGGTAGTATGGGTGTTGATAAGCCACTGAGCTGCTCTTCTATTTTATAATCAAAGGTGCGTGGAAGCGGGACTTTAATAGCAACTTCAACAAAACTCATAACAACTCAACCCGTAAAATTAATGCTGTAATGTACTAAAAATACCGCTAAAAACCTACTAGCAATAGTACTTGAGAAAGAGATTGTTCACTTTTTTAGCGAAAAGATAAATAAATACTTGTGCAGGGGAAGGTTGTTGGATAAAATCCGCCACCAACAAATTTGTTTTAACGACGTATGGTGCCAGACTTCGGGTTTGGAGAGCGATGCGGCCTTAACTAGAGGTTCCTATGAAAGAAGGTATTCACCCTAAGTACGAAGTAATTTCTGCAACATGTTCATGCGGAAACAAATTCGAAACTAGCTCAACTCTTTGTAAAGACATTCACTTAGACGTATGTTCTGCGTGTCACCCGTTTTACACTGGTAAGCAAAAGATTTTAGACACTGGCGGCCGTGTTGATCGCTTCAACAAGCGCTTCGGTGCACTTAGCAGCAAGAAGTAATTATTGCTGTTTAGTTAAAAAAAGCACCTTAGGGTGCTTTTTTTGTGTCTAAAATTTACCACTTCTTATCTTATTTAGCTTGCTCGAGCTACATCACACCTTGCATAACTATTTCCTATTCTTATTCTGAGTATGCATAAACCTTTACAGACAAATCGATAGATATTCTCTATATTTTAAATAGTACAAATTTTAACTAGGTTGATAAAAGTAGCTAACGTGGGCTTATCTGTTTTTAAAGTAATGTAGTAGGCTGTTATTTTAAGTTTATGATGATGCGTTAAACATACATTTTTTTAATATTGTAATAGACATAAACGCACCTCAAAACTTACTTTTTTGGTGAATTTTTATTTATCAAATGTTTATATAATCCTGCAAAGTTACTGAAAAACCTCTTAAAATTAAAGGATATAGCATATAACAGGATAGACCTGATATTGCTTGGAATTTAAAAATAATAAGGGTATCGTACCCCAAGACTCCACCTCTCACTTTAACTTAAATTGCAGGATACCATCGCGTTATGTCTGACTTTCGTGAACAAGCACTACATTATCACTCACATCCCGTACCTGGTAAAATTAGCATTGAGCTAACAAAACCAGCTGAAACAGTTCAAGACTTAGCCCTAGCTTATAGCCCAGGTGTCGCTGAGCCTGTACGTGAAATTGCCGCAGATCCTGCAAATGCATATAAATATACCGGTAAAGGTAACATGGTTGCGGTTATCACTAATGGTACTGCAATTTTGGGCTTGGGTAATTTAGGTCCTTTAGCGTCCAAACCAGTAATGGAAGGCAAGGCGTTATTGTTTAAGCGTTTTGCAGGGCTTGATTCTATTGATATTGAAGTAAAGCACAAAACAACAGAAGACTTTATTAACACGGTTGCCAATATTGCTGACACATTCGGTGGTATTAACCTTGAAGATATTAAAGCACCAGAGTGTTTTGAAATTGAAAAAGCATTAATAGAGCGTTGTAGCATTCCTGTTTTTCATGATGATCAACACGGTACCGCCATTGTTACGGCTGCCGGCATGTTAAATGCACTAGAAGTACAAGGTAAATCAATTGAAGATGCAATAATTGTATGTTTAGGTGCAGGCGCTGCTGCAGTTGCGTGTATGGAATTGTTAATTAAGTGTGGTGCACTGCGTGAACACATTTATATGCTTGACCGCAAAGGTGTTATTCATACTCGTCGCGATGATTTAAACGAATATAAACAGCTTTTTGCTAACAATACCGATAAACGCACATTGCAAGATGTAATTGCAGATGCTGATGTGTTTGTTGGTGTTTCGGGTCCTAACTTGTTAGCTGCCGAAGATTTAAAACTAATGGCAGAAAAGCCGATCGTGTTTGCATGTTCAAACCCAGATCCAGAGATCGATCCTGCACTTGCTCACGGCGCACGCAACGATTTAATTATGGCAACAGGGCGCTCTGATTACCCTAACCAGGTTAACAATGTTTTATGTTTTCCGTTTATTTTCCGTGGTGCACTTGATGTACGTGCAAGCGCGATTAACGATGAAATGAAAATTGCTGCAGTTGAGGCTATTCGTAGTATTGCCAAAGAGCCTGTACCTGCAGAAGTTTTAAAAGCCGCAGGCGTAGATAAGCTAGAGTTTGGTGCGCAGTATATTATTCCAAAACCAATGGATCCGCGTTTACTACCGCGTATAGCTAAAGCTGTAGCACTTGCTGCGGTAGAGTCGGGTGTTGCGCAAATTGACTTGCCTGAAAATTATATGGCGTAATATATAACGCTTAAACAAAAAACCTCAGCAATGCTGAGGTTTTTTGATTAAAAAGGTAACGATTTATTCTTCGTTTAAAATAGGCACTTCTAAACCCATTTCTTGCATTATCTTTTTAACTTCTTCTGGTACTTTTTCTGCGTTGTCTTTACGTAGGTCATCGTCATTTGGTAAAGGTTGACCAGTAAAGGCATGCAAAAACGCCTCACATAGCAATTCACTATTTGTTGCATGGCGAAGGTTGTTGATTTGACGACGCGTACGCTCATCCGTTAAAACTTTTAATACATTTAGCGGGATCGAAACGGTGATCTTTTTAACTTGCTCTGATTTTTTCCCGTGTTCTGCGTATGGGTGAATATACTCACCATTCCATTTAGCCATAAGATGTATCGTTGCCTCAGATTATTAATTTCTCACACGGTATAAAAAGCGTGTAAATATGCGTGAAATTCTATCGATTTAAAAAAGATAGTCAAATAATAGATACCGATCTATCTTAATAAGCCTATTTGGGATGTAAAAATAAGCTCACTTTTGTGAGCTAAAATGTGATACTAGCAAACGCCTTTCCTAACTTTAGCCATCTAGAGCTTTAAAATCCTTTGACTTATTAAAACGGATAACTTACTCTTTTAGACGTCTAAACATCCAAATTAATCAGGTGACGAATATGAGCGAAAAAAACAAAGCGACCATTGCTGTACGTAACGGCGTTGATGCTGATAAACATCATGGTGCAGTGGTGCCGCCAATTTATTTATCAACGACTTATTCGTTTTCCGACTTTGATACTAAGCGTGAGTATGATTATGGCCGCAGTGGTAACCCTAATCGTGATATTTTAGCAGAGACGCTTGCTAAGCTTGAAGGTGGCGCTCGTGGCATAATTACGGCCACTGGTATGGCTGCCGTGCATTTAGCTACTCAGCTACTTAACAGTGACGACACGTTAGTAATTCCACATGATTGTTATGGTGGTAGCTATCGTTTATTTACATCGTTACAAAAACGCGGACTATTGAAGCTTGAAGTATTAGATTTAACAAAAGAAGAAAGCCTTCAACAAATTTTAGCAATTAAACCTAAGCTTATTTGGATAGAGACTCCAAGTAACCCAGTACTTCGTTTAACCGATATTAAAGCGGTTACCGATGTTGCTAAGCAATGCGGTGCATTGGTTGCCGCAGATAACACGTTTTTGTCTCCTGCCTTACAAAACCCTATTAAGTTTGGTGTAGATATTGTGGTGCATTCAACTACTAAATATATTAACGGGCACTCAGATGTAGTGGGCGGCGCTGTTATTGCTGCAACACAAGAGCTTGGTGATGAGCTTGCTTGGTGGGCAAATAATATTGGTATTACGGGCGCCCCTTTTGATAGTTATTTAACGCTTCGTGGTCTACGTACTTTAAATGTGCGCTTAAGGCAGCACCAAGAAAATGCGCTAGCAATAGCTAAGTACCTTGAAAGCTCCAATTTTGTAAGCCAAGTTTACTATCCAGGACTTGAGTCACATCCTCAACATGAGCTTGCTAAAGCACAACAACTTGGCTTTGGTGGCATGGTTAGTTTTGATATTAAAGGCGATATAAACGACGCCGCAGCATTTTTAACTAGTCTTAAAACGTTTAGTTTAGCTGAGTCACTAGGTGGCGTAGAGAGTTTAATTTGTCACCCCGCAACTATGACGCACGCAGGCATGGAGGCAAAGGCACGTTTAGAGGCGGGTGTGGGCGATACGCTTATTCGTATTTCGATTGGGATTGAAGATATACACGATTTAATAGCTGACTTTGAACGAGTATTTGAACTTGTAAAACCAGGGCAAAATAAAAATGTTGGCCGTGTAGGCAAAGGTGCTGGCACTTCTGGTGGAAACGTTAAATTAAGTGCAGCCCGTCCAGCGCTTTGGTAAGTAATACCAATCCGCAATAATACCTAGGGCGTGTTGATCTTTGGTGGGTGAATTTGCAGCAGTATGTTTGGTTTATAGGCAAGGCGGAGCCTATGTAGTGTGGTTATTCCCCATGAATAGGCGATAACGCAGCATAAATACCAAACATGCGCTGCCCTTTGGGTTCTTTCTAGGGACGATTAACTCTTTGTTGCTCGGTTTTTACTTAGCCCACTAGGTTACAAACCTCGCGCCGCGATTTAATCGCCCCTAGATTGAACAAATTTCAATCCACAAAGAACAACACGCCCTAATCAATTTGAGGGATTAAACCGCACGATAACATCGTTAAAAATTCCTAATATAGAACAACTAAATAACGAAATTTTTGCCTTGTTATCGATACGGTTTTTTACCTCAAAATAGACAACTTAATTAAGCGAATTGGTATAAATATGGTCAATTGTGTACATAAATTTGGTGGTTCAAGCTTAAGCTCTAGTGAGCGCTATCAAAGCGTAGCTAAAATAATTATTGGGCATACTCAGCCGGGCGACTGTGTTGTGGTATCTGCTGCAGGTAAGACTACAGATACACTTGTGTCGTTGTGGCAAAGTTATCAGCTGCAAGACACGCAAGCTGTCGCTGATATTTTACTGCAGTTAAATAACCATCAAAGCGATTTAATTGAGCAGTTATTACAAGCTGATTTAAAGCGCTGCGCACTTAGAACACTAAATACCGAGCTTAGTAATATTGCAGAACTTGCTCAAGCTGAGCAGTTGAAAGAGGCTGCGTTACTTGCGCATGGGGAACTGTGGTCAGCACGTTTACTCGCTACTTATTTACAGCAGTTAAATATTGAGGCGTGTGCTCAAGATGCCCGTAGTCTTTTTACCTTGAACGATGGTGAATTAATGCATGCGCAAAATGCGCAGCAATGTCGACAGTCAATTTTGCCTAATAAGATAAATGTTGTTACTGGGTTTATTGCCGCTGATACGAAAGGTGAGACCGTAACACTTGGACGCAACGGTAGCGATTATAGTGCAACACTACTTGCAAATTACTGTAATGCTAAGCAAGTATGTATTTGGACCGATACACAGGGAGTGTTTAGCACTGATCCTCGTAAGGTAAAAAAAGCGATTAAGTACGGCAAAATTTGTCGCGGACAAGCTAATATATTAGCTCGTTTGGGTAACCCTGTATTACATGCAAAAACACTATCGCCACTTAAAAACAGCGATATTAAGCTAGCTGTTCGTAGTAGTTTTGATGTGCAAGCAAGCCCAACAGATATAGTAAAAGAAGGTTCAGCAAAGAAAAAGCGTTTTATAACCACGCTGCAAAATGTTGATTTGTTAATGGTTGAAGGATTAAGTGAAGGTGAGGTCGCAAGCGTTAGTCAGCTTATTCAGCATAGCCTTCATCATTTTAACCATAATGGTGAAGTGTATTTAGTAGTACCGGCTGCACAAACATATCAAGTTATTAATTACTTTGCTGGTAGAGCTAATATTAGTGAGTCAAATTTAAATGGCTGTGCAATTATTGCCCCTGAGCAAGACGTTAGCGTATTAAAACTGCAAGCTTTAGAAGTATTAGCTGAGCAGACTATAAAACCGCGTTTTGTGCATCAAGATAATGGTTATGTTTTATTACTAACAGACCAATTTATAGATAGCGATATACAAAGCGCCTTACACGATAAGCTAATCAATAAAGGCCAAGAAATAGCCGTTATAGTTGCGGGCCTTGGCAATGTAGGCGATGCTTTTATTGAGCAGTTATCGGCACAATTTGAGCGTTTATCAGACGACTTTAGTATTAAATTGGTAGCGCTGGTTCGCTCTAAACATATGTTATTTAATGCAAGTGGCATAAATATATCGCAATGGAAAACTCAATGGCAGCATGAGGCGAATAGCTATGAAGCTGCGGAATTACTTAATGCGATAAGCGAGCTTGACTACGAACATAAAGTTTTAATTGATATTACTGCAAGTGAGCAGTTTAGCTTTTTATATACAGATTTTGTAGACCGAGATTGTCATTTAATTAGTGCTAACAAATATGCAGGTACAGCACCTACTTCTTGGTATAAAGCACTTCGTAGTAACCTTGGCGAACGTAATTTACATTGGCGATATAATACAAGTGTAGGTGCAGGCTTACCTATCAATTTTGCTTTGGCTGATTTGCAAAATAGTGGTGATAAAATTACGCGTATTGAAGGCGTGTTCTCGGGTACACTTTCGTGGTTATGTAGTAAGTATGATGGTACCACTGCTTTTTCTGAGTTGGTATTAGAAGCACAGAAAATGGGGTTCACAGAGCCTGACCCTCGCGAGGATTTATCTGGACGAGATATGCAGCGTAAGTTACTTATTTTAGCCCGAGAGTTAGGTATAGAGCTTGAGCTTGATGATATTAGCTTATCGGCATTAATGCCCGGTGAGCTTGCGCTAGGAAGTTGGGAAGACTTTCTAAACAATAAAGCCCAGCTAGATGCGTTCATTGAAGAGCATGCTGATACAGCAAAAGCTAATAACTCAGTACTGAGATACACAGGCCTATTAGATATAACAAAAACTGAAGTTATCGCTAAAGTAGGAGTTACGTATGTGCCCAATGGGAATGCGTTAGCAAACCTTACACCTGGCGATAATATTTTTGTAATTAATAGCAAATGGTATAGTGATAACGCGCTTGTGATTCAGGGGCCTGGGGCTGGGAAAGAAGTAACCGCTGCGGGTGTACACTCTGACTTATATTGGCTTGTTCAAAACTTAAAATAAGCGATTATTTAAATTAAAACGGCAGCTTAAATAAGCTGCCGTTTTTGTATTACAGAGATATTATTAAAATAGCTCTTCTTCGGTTTTTGTGTCTTCTTCAAATATATCGTTTGGCTGAGATAGCACATACTTTGTCGGTGCAGTGCCTTTTTCGAAGTATTCAAAGCGGCTGGTGTAGTCATTTTTGTGGCTTAGCAAACCAGTGGCTAAATCAATACGAATCGAAACAAGCCCCTCAGGTGGCTCAATTGGCGCTTCAGGTGTTCCCTCAAGTGCGGCTTTCATAAATTCAATCCATGCAGGCTGCGCTGTTTTAGCCCCCGATTCAGCACCAGATATTTGGCTGCTATCTAAGTTGTTATTGTACGTAGAACGACCAAGAGCGTTACCTGGGTTATCAAAGCCCACCCACACAGAAGTCATTACTTTACTGTTAAAACCACTAAACCAGGTGTCTACAGAATCGTTAGTTGTGCCTGTTTTACCCGAAAGATCACGACGTTCTAAAGCTTGTGCGCGCCAACCTGTACCACTCCAACCCGTTTTATGGGCCCAACTACCGCCGCCCCAAATACCACTGTGCATTGCATCAGCAATTAAAAAAGCATTCTGCTTAGAAATAATTCTCGGTGCACATTTTTTTGTTGGCTCCACTTCATCACTACTATTATGAAGTGAGAATTCATTATGTGTTGGTAAAGACTCTTCGTCACAGGCAAGGGCAGGGTTTACTTTGAACAATACATTACCGTAAGCATCTTGAATTTCTGAAATAAAGTAAGGTTCAATTAAGTGGCCACCATTGGCAAATGCACTCATGCCACGGGCAAGTTCAAGTGGAGTAATGGAAGCACTACCCAGTGCTAGTGATTCACTGCGATTAATGTCTGAATCTTTAAAGCCAAACTTTAATAAATGATCAGCTGTACGTTGTAATCCAACGCCGCGTAGTAAGCGCACCGAAATAACGTTTTTAGACTGTGCTAAGGCACGGCGAATTCTTATCGGACCATTATATACAGCAGGGCTGTTTTTAGGACGCCATGCTACGCCTTGGCTTTTATCCCATTGGTTTATAGGAGCATCGTTTAATATAGACGCAAGCGTGTAACCTTTTTCAAGTGCTGCTGAATATATAAAAGGTTTTATATTAGAACCTACTTGACGCTTTGCTTGTACCGCTCGGTTATATTGACTTTGCTCAAAGCTGTAACCACCTACAATAGCTTTAATTCTGCCATCTTGTGGGTCGAGTGACACAATAGCACTTGATGCTTCTGGTATTTGGCTTAGTAAGTAGCTGTCATCTTCATTTTTACGCACCCATATTTGCATTCCTGACGTTAAAATATCTGTAGCTGCTTTTGGAGCAAAACTTTGGCGGTAACGAGTAATATATTTACGCGCCCATTTTAAGTTATCCCAAGTAAGAGTTGTGCGCTCGCCACTTTTAAGTAATACCGACGCTGTTTTATCATTAACACTAAGCACGGCTGCTGCTTTCAAAGTACCCAACTCATTTACGCTTTGTAATTTACTGAGTATTTGTTGCTCAGTTAAAGCAGGTTGTGTTTCAGGGTCCCATAAAGCATCTGTTGGTCCTCTAAAACCATGGCGCATATCGTAATTATGTAAGTTATTTACAAGTGCGTTTTGCGCTGCTTTTTGAACTTTAGACTCTACCGAGGTGAAAATTTTAAAACCTGAGTTGTAAGCTTTATCTATTCCATAACGCGAGACCATTTCAGCGCGCACCATTTCAGAAATATACGGGGCGTATAAATTTATTTCAGCACCATGAAAATAAGCGGTGATAGGTTGGCTCGTTGCTTCGTTATATTCTTCTTGAGTAATATAATTTTCAGTTAATAAACGCCCTAAAACAACATTTCGGCGTGCTTTTGCACGCGTTGGGTTACGAATTGGGTTTAAAGCTGAAGGGGCCTTCGGTAAACCTGCAATCATCGCCATTTGTGCAAGTGTTAAATCTTTTAACTCCTTACCGTAATAAACTTGTGCTGCAGCACCAATACCGAAAGCGCGATTACCTAATTCTATTTTATTAAGGTAAAGCTCTAAAATTTCGTCTTTTGTTAATACACCTTCAATATGTAGCGCTATAAATATTTCTTTAACTTTACGAATATATGCTTTTTCGCGAGTTAAAAAGAAATTACGAGCAAGCTGCATAGTAATAGTACTTGCGCCTTGTTTTTTCTCGCCGGTAGATATAAGAACAATAGCCGAACGCACAATACCTATAGGATCTATGCCTATATGATCGTAAAATCGATTATCTTCTGTCGCTAAAAATGCATTAATGAGTGTTTGAGGAATTTCATCAATAGTCACTGGAATACGACGCTTTTCACCAAATTGATTGATTAAAAGCCCATCTTTTGTGAATACTTGCATAGGAGTTTGTAATTGCACGTCTTTTAAAACTTGCACACTGGGGATATCAGGTTTAACGTAGTAATAAAGACTGACCAAAGTGATCAGACCAATTAACACACAAATGATAAAAAATTGTAAAGTTCGTTTTAATAAAATCACTTATATTTCCCTAAATGGACTCCCAATTGCGAGTTTTGACTGCTAGTATATATTGATTAAAAAATGAATAATATTTTTTCAGATAAAAATTATAACTTGTTTATTATTAAAACAAAGGCCAAGTTGAAACATGCTAAGTCAACTATTTCAAAAACCGTCCCCGATGATGGTAGGAATTGATATTGGATCGCACTCTATCAAAGCGGTGCTTTTACGTGAAATTGAAACTGGATTTCGACTAGAAGCACTTGCAATTGAGCCGATGCCAAAAGGTGCGATGAGCGAGCGCACAATCCAAGATATTGAAGCGATTGGTAACGTTATTACAAAATTAAGAAAAAAATTACCGAAGTCGTTAAAATCTGCTGCAGTGGCTGTTTCTGGCCAAACAGTTATTACAAAAGTGATCTTCATGGATGTATCGTTAACAGATGCTGAACTTGAATCGCAAATTGAAATTGAAGCTGATAGTTTAATCCCTTACCCACTTGATGAAGTGAGCCTCGATTTTGAGAAGCTTTCGACGAATGAGGCCGATCCTAGCAAAATGAATGTTTTGCTTTCGGCTGCTCGTACTGAGAGTGTTGAAGCACGGGTGGGCGCTTTAGAAGCCGCAAATTTAGAGGCCAAAATAGTAGATGTAGAAAGCTACGCATTGAGCCGTGCTATGGACGTTTACTATCAACAATTACCTAGCGATGCATTTAATAAGTGTGTGGCTGTGGTCGATATTGGCGCAGTTTTAATGCTTGTGAGTGTTGTGCAAGCTGGGGAAACCATTTATACCCGTGACCAAGTTTTTGGTGGCGATCAATATACAAATAGTATTGTTGCTTATTATAATAAAGGCTTTGATGAAGCCGAAATAGGCAAAACATCAGGTGATTTACCGCCAAACTATACCTTTGAAGTATTAGCCCCTTTTCAAACTTCGTTACTTCAACAAGTTCGCAGAGCTGTGCAAATGTTTTTAACAACCAGCGGTAAAGAGCAAATAGATTATATTGTATTAACGGGCGGTACATCGATGATAAAAGGTATCGACCGATTGCTTATTGAAGAACTCGGTATCCACTCAGTTGTTGCAGAGCCTTTTGTAAATATGGAAATTTCCCCAAAGGTAGACCGTAATATAATGCAGCGTCACAAAACGCAGTTTGCAATTGCAACAGGGTTGGCATTAAGGAGTTTTTCAACATGCCACATATAAATCTACTGCCTTGGCGTGAATCACAACGCGAAGAATCGAAAAAGAAATTTGTAACTATACTTGTTGGTGTCGTTATACTTTGTTTTGCAAGTATGTATTTATTAAGCTCTTTTTATAGTGCCTTAAAAGACGGTCAAAACTTAAAGAATAATTATTTAAGCTCAGAAATTAGCATGCTAGATAAAAAAATAAGTGAAATACGAAGCTTAGATAAAAGAAAGGAAAATTTACAACAGCGTATGAGGCTCATTGAAGAATTGCAAAGCAGCCGTAACTTGGGTACGCAAATAATGGATGAAGTTGCCAAAATAGTGCCAGGTGGTGTTTATTTAACAAAACTGGAGCGCAAAGGCAGCCAAATACATGTTTTAGGACGTAGTGAATCTAATAATCGTCTATCAACAATGCTCCGCCAAGTACAAAGCTCATATTTACTAGAGAATCCTTCAATGCAGGGCATTGTTGCAGGCGATCAATCTTCGCGTTTACTTAGTGATTTTAATATGGAATTTTATGTAAAACCATTTGATAAAATTGGTGAGGTTAGCGATGAACCTTGATTTTAAAGCACTGAGTGAAATTGATTGGAATGAAATAGAGCTTGATAACATTGGTGATTGGCCAATTGCTGTTAAAGCAATTTGCTGCACATTTGTTGCGGGCCTTGTATTGTTTTTTAGTTATAGCCTATTAGTTTCTGATGAAATTGACAGCTACCATAGTGCCGTGGCAAAAGAAGTTGAACTACGAACAACTTATCGAACTAAGTATGCAGTAGCGAGCAAGCTTGAAATATATCGTCAACAAATGATTGAAATGGAAGATAAGTTTTCACAGCTATTAAAGCGTCTACCCACTTCGAATGAAACTCCTGGTTTACTTGATGATTTATCATATGTTGGGACAACGAGTGGTCTGACTTTTTTAAAAATAGGTTGGCTGCCAGAAGTTGAAAAAGAATTTTATACCGAGCTGCCTATTAAAATCGAAGTAATAGGTAGCTACCATGAGTTTGGTGAGTTTGTAGGTAAAGTGGCCCAGTTACCCCGAATTGTAAGCTTACATGACTTTTCTATTTTATCATCGGGCGATAAACAGTTAACATTCAGTGTTGTTGCAAAAACATATCGTTATGAAGAAGGGGTTAAAAAATGAAGCTCCTTCGCGTAGTACCTTTAGCTATAGCGTTTGTTTTAGCTGGTTGTAATGATGACACTTCTGAGCAAAAAGAATTTATTGATCAGGTAAAAGCAAGCACCACACCAAAGGTTGAGACGATTCCTGAACTGACAAAGTTTGAAATATTTGAGTACAGTGCTGGTCAGCTACGTAGCCCGTTTGTAGCGCCTCAGCCTGAGATTATTCAAAATAAACTAACGCAAGTAAAAAACTGTTTGCACCCAGATCAAGAGCGTCGCCGCGAACCTTTAGAGAAATACCCGCTAGATAATTTAGCAATGAAAGGCACAATTGGCTCTAGTGGACAAATATGGGCATTAATTACAGCAACAGATGACACTTTGCACCGCGTAACGGTAGGGAATTATCTTGGAAGTTATGATGGCAAAGTAAAAAGAGTAAGCAACGACTATATAGAATTAGTGGAATTAATCCCTGATGGGTCTGGCTGTTGGAAAGAGCGCCTGACGAAATTAGAAATGTTAGAGGCGGCAACAGATGGCGCAAATTAATAATAAAAAAGGTAAAAATAGGATGCATAAGGATGTACTTTGGCTTCATCGTATTTCACGGACATTACTGGCTGCTGTTGCTTTAGTCACTGTAAACTCAGCCATAGCTGGGCCATTGCTTTATGATGTTCGTTATAATCCATTACTTAAAGGCGAAACTGAATTACAGCTTGTTTTTGATGAAGAGTTAACCTTTGAACCAAAAGTTCAAGTGTTTAATAGCCCAGCCCGAATCGAAATGTTTTTTGATTCTGCAGAGTTAGAAGTTGGTTTAAATGATGTTGAAGTTAATCAAGCTGGAATTAGCAGTGTTACTAATGTTTTAACTAACAGTGGTTTAAAGGTAACGGTAAACTTAGATAGATTAAAAATTTATGAGACTGAAGTTCATAACAATTTAGTATCGATACGGGTCTCTGATAACCCTCTTACAGAACCTGAAAATGAAGATGTAGTGATGGACTCAGGTGATGAAAGTGGAAATTACATTAACCGTATCCAGTCAATTGATTTTAGACGTGGTGAGAAGGGTGAAGCAAAAGTACTTGTATTTTTACAAGACACTCAAGCTGCAATTGAAGTCCATGAAAGTGGCGGGAAAATTTACGCTGACTTTCATCACACCGATATTTTAGACGATCTACTTTATGAATTAGATGTATTAGATTTTGGAACTGTTGTAAGTAATATCGAGACTTTTAAAGAAGATGGTTTAAGTCGTGTTGTTATCGAACCTAATGCTCAGTTCACGTTTACGTATCAGCAAATAGATAATATTTTAACGTTGACAGTAGAAAAAGATGAAACGCAAAATGCGTACTTAGATGGTGGTGTTGAGTATCAAGGTCGCCCTATGACCTTAAATTTTCAAGATATCTCTGTGCGTGCAGCACTGCAAATTATCGCGGGTTACAACGACTTTAACTTAGTAACCAGTGATTCAGTAACGGGCAATATAACGCTGCGCCTAGATGGTGTACCGTGGGATCAAGCGCTTGACGTAGTACTACGTATTAAAGGGCTAGATAAGCGCATGGATGGCTCTATATTAATGGTAGCGCCTGCAGAAGAACTTGCAGCACGTGAAGCCAAAGATTTAAAAGCTAAACAGCAAGTTGAAGACTTAGAGCCTCTATATAGTGAATACATCCGATTAAACTATGCTAAAGCCGAAAATTTTGCTGATCTATTAAAAACAGATACAAACAGTATTATAACTGCCCGTGGTAGTGTATCTGTTGATCAACGTACAAATACTTTGTTAGTAAAAGATACTGTTAAGAGTATAGAAAACATTCGCCGCATGATTGAAACGCTTGATATTCCAGTGCAGCAGGTTGTAATAGAATCTCGAATGGTAACTGTGCGCGATAACGTTACTGAAGACTTAGGCGTACGTTGGGGCTTTAGTGACCAAGGCAGTAGTGTTGGTATTTCAGGCTCTCTTGAAGGCGCAGAAGGTATTTATAATGCGACATCTACTTCAGATGCACCAAGTATTTCAGACCGATTAAATGTAAATTTACCTATCACTAACCCTGCGGCTAGCATTGGCTTACACATAGCAAAACTGGCTAACGGCACGCTGATTGATTTAGAGCTAAGTGCGCTTGAGGAAGAGAATAAAGGCGAGATTATTGCTAGTCCACGTATAATAGCGGCTAATCAGCAAAAAGCCCGAATAGAGCAAGGTACTGAAATTCCTTATACTGAGTCAGCTTCAAGCGGTGCTACTACCGTAAGCTTTAAAAAAGCGGTACTGAGCTTAGAAGTTACACCTCATATCACACCTGATAATAAAGTAATTCTAGATTTAATTATTACTCAAGATACACGTGGTGATACTGTACAAACAGGTACTGGTGAAGCGGTGTCTATTGATACTCAAGAAATTCAAACACAAGTGTTAGTCGAGAATGGCCAAACCGTAGTACTCGGTGGTATTTTCCAACAGCAAATCATTAATACTACGAGTAAAGTGCCAATTTTAGGTGACATTCCTTACGTAGGAAGACTATTTAAAACCACAAGTGAGTTTAATGAAAAGCGTGAATTACTTATTTTCGTGACACCGAAAATACAAATTGATTAAAATACAGTGGTTTTATGTTAACCAACGGGTGATTATTTAGATTAATTGCTCGTTATATGGCTTTTTATTCTAATTGACTTGAAATACCCCTGCAATTACTGAGATAATCCCCTCCTTAATTTTGGGGCCAGGTCGTTAGGCGGGGTTTTATTTCAAATTTTAGAGTTTGTTTGTACTAAAAGATATGGCTGAGAAACGTAATATATTTCTAGTTGGCCCCATGGGGGCTGGCAAAAGCACGATTGGTCGTCACATCGCTGACCAATTACACCTTGAATTTGTTGATTCTGATCAAGAAATCGAACGCCGCACAGGTGCAGATATTGCATGGGTATTCGATCTTGAAGGTGAAGAAGGCTTTAGACTTCGAGAAGAGTCTGTTATTGGCGATTTAACCGAGATGCAAGGTATTGTACTTGCTACCGGTGGTGGTTCAGTAATGAGCAAAGAAGTTCGAAACAAGCTTTCGGCTCGAGGTATAGTTGTATACCTAGAGACACCTATAGAAAAGCAAGTTGCACGCACGCAACGCGACAAGCGTCGCCCATTACTGCAAACTGAAGAAGCACCTCGTAACGTACTAGAGCGCTTAGCAGAAGAACGCGAGCCCCTATACAAAGAAGTTGCCGATTTTGTTGTACGTACCGATGAGCAAAGCGCTAAAGTTGTTGCTAACCAAATCATCGAGAAATTAGATTTTTAAAAACCAATAATAAGGAAATAACTAAGCATGCTTAAATTAACAGTTAATTTGGACGAGCGAAGTTATCCTATTTATATTGGGCAATCTGCACTTCAAGATAATGGCCGCCTGGTTCACCACATTGGTGATTGTCGGCCTATCATCATTACTAATGACACAATAGCGCCTTTATATTTACAAGCGTTACTTGACTCATTAGCAGATCAAAATCCGCTATCTTTTATTATTCCTGACGGTGAACAATATAAATCACTTGAATGGTTTGAAAAAATATCAGCATTTTTACTACAAAATAACTGTGGCCGAGATACGTGTTTAATCGCGTTAGGTGGCGGTGTTATAGGTGATCTAACTGGTTTTGTAGCAGCGTGTTATCAGCGCGGCGTACCGTTTATTCAAATACCAACGACAGTGCTTTCACAGGTTGATTCATCGGTAGGTGGTAAAACGGCAGTAAATCATCCTTTAGGTAAAAATATGATAGGGGCATTTTATCAGCCTCAAGCGGTTTTTATTGATACACAAACATTACACACCCTACCAGCAAGAGAGTTTGCAGCAGGTATGGCTGAAGTAATTAAGTATGGTCTGATTTACGATACCGAATTATTTGCATACTTAGAGCGAAACGTAGCTAATTTGCAGCAACTAGATGAAACGTGCTTACAGCATATTATTTTTAGATGTTGTGAAATAAAAGCGCTTATAGTTGCGCAAGATGAAAAAGAGCATGGTTTACGTGCTTTATTAAACTTAGGTCATACATTTGCCCATGCAATTGAGGCAGAAATGGGCTACGGTGTTTGGTTACATGGCGAAGCTGTTGCAACAGGCATGGTATTAGCAGCTAAACTTGCCAAGACACGCCAAGATTTAAGCGCAAGTGAAGTTGATCGAATTATTAAGCTGCTTGAGCTATATAATTTACCAACAGAAATTCCAAAGCAAATGACTAGTGAGCAGTTCCTAACGCATATGCGTAAAGACAAAAAGAATAAAAGAGGCACTATACGCTTTATTCTACCTACCCAATTTGGCCAGTGTGCATTAGTTGATGATGTTTCTGATGACCAAGTTAGAGACTTAATCGAGCAGTAAATGCAGTCACAAATTTTACCAAGCCGTGCGGCTTTGGTGGATAGAATCGCACTGCAATTTGAGTACGGACAAAATTTAATAGTTTTACTTGGCACATCGGGGCTAGGTAAAAGTTATATGCTCGAAACCTTCATTACAGATAAATACAATGACTTTAATAAAGCGTTTGTGCAAGTAAGTGCACAAATGACTGACGCTCAGCTAATGAGCGATTTATTAGAGCAAAGCTTTAATTCCCCTTTAGTTGATCATAATTTAAGTTTACCTGAAAACTATTACCAGCTGCTTGAGCAACAGCAGTGCGGACCTTGTTTATGGGTGCTTGATGGCGGTAGGCAATTATCTGAAGAGATACTAATTGAGCTTGAGCTGCTTTCTAAAAATAGCCCTAATACGTTGTATATCATAATTGCATCACAGTCTAAACTTGCTTTAAATGATGCTGTCGAAATTTACTTGGAGCCACTGACGCTTCGAGAAAGCAAGATGTTATTGCAGTGGTACTTTACTGATTTACCTTATGATGAAGACCCTGTTTTTAGTACTTTTTTAGCCGAGGCTCATGGTAATCCCAGCTTATTGCTTGCTTGGCAACCTAGTGAGCACATAGCCGATATTATCGTTAAAGATAAAGTATCTTGGCGATTGCACTTATTGATTTTGATGTTGTTAATTATGCTTTTAATTATTGGTCTGCTTTATAAGTCTGATATGACGCAGTGGTGGCAACAATATTATCAGCAGGAAGAAGCGCAAGTCCTAAATACAGCAATATCTGTAGAGCAAGTAAGTGAGCCGGTTATAAAGCAAAATGAGTCAGTAGTTACCTTAAATGACCCTGAAGTAGTTGAGCCAGATATTGAGCCAGAGAGCGTACACATTAATGATGTGCCTGCTATCATGCAAAGTCTTACCGAACCTGCAAATACCGTCAAGGTATTAGACAATGCTATTGATAATAGCGTTAAAAACAAAAGCAGTGAAGCAGGTGAAGTTGTATCTAAAGCTCTAAAAGTAGAGAAAGTAAATACAGCAGAGCAAACTCAGATAAGCCAAGATAATATTTGGTACATGCAGCAAGCAGATACAAATAGTGTTATTCAATTATTAGCGGTAACTCAGCAGGAAGTTCGCGATAATTTCATTGCTCAATTCAATCTACAGCAGCAAGCACATTCTTACCAAACGAAGCGAAATAATCAAATATGGTGGGTTGTTACATTTGGCAGCTTTGAGAGTATAAACGAGGCAAAATCAGCAATGGATACTTTACCCCCTGGGGTTAGAAAAAATAAACCTTTCTATAAAAAAATTAGTAAAATAAAGCAAGAAATAGCAGTCGTTGATCAGTAAAACACACTGCTTTAGTGTAAAATCGCGCAACACCAGATTGAAGTAAAGAGCCAATGCAGCAAAAAAGTAGAGCCTTCCTTAAATGGGCCGGCGGAAAATACAGCCTAGTTGAAAACATTAATGCGCGATTAAACCAAGCTAGCAAGCATGCTGATACTTTGGTTGAACCTTTTGTTGGTGCAGGCTCTGTGTTTTTAAATAGTGACTTTAAGCACTATATCCTCAATGATATCAATGCAGACTTAATTAACTTATATAAAGAGCTTAAAAGCTCTCCAGATGAGCTTATTAGTGACGCTAAAAAGCTATTTGTTGATTTGAATAATCACGCAGATGCGTATTACGAATATCGTGTGCAGTTTAATCAAAGCCGTGATGTATACGAACGTTCAATCTTGTTTTTATACATGAACCGCCATGGTTACAACGGACTGTGTAGGTATAATTTAAAAGGCATTTTTAATGTGCCTTTTGGTAAGTATAAAAAGCCTTACTTTCCTGAAAAAGAAATGTATTTTTTTGCTGAAAAAGCACAAAAAGCAACGTTCACTTGTTTAGATTACGATGACGTTTTTAAGTTAGTGCCTAACAATGCTGTTATTTATTGCGACCCACCTTATGTACCATTAAGTAAAACGGCTTCTTTTACGTCATACGCTAAAGGGGGTTTTAATTTAGATGATCAGGCTAACTTAGCTAATTTGGCAGAACAAGCCGCATTTGAAAATAACACACCTGTGCTTATTTCAAACCACGATACCGTGTGGACGCGTAAAATTTATAGCCAAGCATCGCTTGAACAAATTCAAGTAAAGCGCACTATTAGCCCCAAAGGTGGCTCTAGAAATAAAGTTGACGAGTTGATGGCTATGTATTTAGCACCCAAGCAACCACTGCGTAAATTGCGATAACAAAAGCAACAAATAGTACAATCGCAATTAAAATGATGGATAAAGGGGAATGTTGTTTAAAATCGACTTGGCGTTTATTTTCAGACTGAACACCAAAAAATGCAGCTAGCACACTTTGCAACGCGCTAAAAAGTTGTAGCATTATTTAAAATAAAGGTTTTAAAGAAGGAGTGTTTTTAGAATCTTCAGAACTAGTAAGTAGTTCCAGTAAATCAAGGTAATGAAACTGAGCACTACGGCTATCGCCAGTTAACCACGAAAACCATGATGACTCTTCTTCAGCTTTAATACACGCAGTTAAAGTGTTTTGAGCACTTACCACTTGTGTATTATGACAATTACTCACTGAGCTTAATTCTTGCTCAGAGCTTGAACCAAAGCTAAACGCCCCGATAAGCAGTAATGCCGACGCAATTAATATCCCAATTTTAAAAGCACGCATGATGAAATCCAATAATTTGTTACTTTTTTAATCATAGCAAATACTGGTTAAATATCAAACTTAAAGTTACCTAAAATGGGGGCTATTACGCCATATTACTTGGGTAACATCTTCAATTAAGTTACATTAACGCAATACACTATTTATTGATGGATTTAATCATGTTTAACCCAGAGCAAAAATATTTAATAGCCCCTTCTATTTTGTCTGCTGATTTTGCAAAGCTAGGCGAAGATGTTGATAAAGTTCTCGAAGCGGGTGCTGATGTGGTTCACTTTGATGTAATGGATAATCACTATGTACCTAATCTCACAATTGGTCCTATGGTGTGTAAAGCACTAAGAGATTACGGTATTACAGCTCCTATCGACGTACATTTAATGGTTAAGCCTGTAGATAGCATAATACCTTTATTTGCTGAGGCTGGTGCTTCTATTATTACTTTTCATCCTGAAGCCAGTGAGCACGTCGATCGTACAATACAGTTAATTAAAGATCACGGCTGTAAAGCAGGCTTAGTGTTTAACCCAGCAACAAGCCTAAGTTATTTAGATCATGTTATTGATAAGCTAGATACCATTTTACTAATGTCGGTAAATCCTGGGTTTGGCGGGCAAAGCTTTATCCCTCATACGCTTGAAAAATTACGCCAAGCCAAACAGCGTATTATTGAATCAGGCCGAGATATTCGCTTAGAGGTTGATGGTGGTATTAAGGTCGATAATATTGCAGCAGCGGCTCGAGCGGGTGCTGATATGTTTGTTGCAGGCTCAGCTATTTTTAATCAACCTGATTACAAAGTGGTGATTGATCAAATGCGTGAGCAGCTTGGAAGTGTTAAGTAATGAAGTACGATGTCGCCTTATTTGATTTAGATGGTACTTTGGTTGATAGCGTTTACGACTTGTATATCGCTATTAATTTAACCTTGAGCGATTTTGCTTTTCCTATTGTTAGTCAACGCTTGGTTGAAAGTTGGGTTGGTAATGGTGTTGAAGTCCTTGTAAAACGCGCTTTGAGTGGCGATATGCAAGTGAGTGAAAATTTAGATGAGTCACTTAGTGGCAAAGCAATATTACAGTTCTATAAGTATTATGAACAACAAGTTGGTGAGTATAGTGTTTTGTACCAACATGTAGAAACAGGGCTTGCAGCACTTCGCGGTATGCCTAAAGCATTAATCACTAATAAGTCTCGAATTTTTACAGAGAAATTACTCGATAAACTGGCACTAACGAGTCATTTTGATGTGGTTGTATGCGGTGACGATATGGCAAAAAAACCATCGCCAGAACCATTGCTATTTGCCTGCAAAAAACTAAATGCGGAACCTAATAAAGCAATAATGATAGGTGATTCTAAAAGCGATATACTTGCAGCTAAAGCCGCTAATATAGACGTAATTGCACTTAGTTATGGCTATAACCAAGGTGAAAGTCTTGAGGATTATAATCCGCAGTACCTATGCGATAACTTCTTAGATATAATACCTGTTCTAACGCAGCGTTAAATATTATTCATTAAGCAAAATAAAGGAAAATCATGAGTAAACCAGTAGTTTTAAGCGGCATTCAGCCAACCGGTGGTATGACAATAGGCAACTATGTTGGCGCTATTAACCAGTGGCTAAAGTTACAGGAAGACCACGAAAGTTTCTTTATGTTAGTAGACTTACACGCTATTACGGTTCGCCAAGAGCCTGAATTACTGCGCTCTCGAGTGTTAGATGGTATTGCTCTTTACGCGGCATGTGGCATTGATCCTGAAAAATCTGCGTTATTTGTACAATCGCAAGTACCTGAGCACGCACAATTAGCGTGGGTATTAAATTGTTACGCGCAAATGGGTGAGCTTAATCGAATGACTCAGTTTAAAGACAAGTCATCTAAGCACGCAAATAACGTAAACGTGGGCTTATTTTCATATCCGGTATTGCAAGCTGCAGATATTTTATTATACCAAGCTGATCAAGTACCAGTAGGGGATGATCAAAAGCAACACTTAGAGCTGACTCGCGATATAGCCACACGCTTTAATAATTTATATGGCGACGTATTTAAATTACCAGAGCCGTACATCCCTGAGTTTGGTGCACGCGTAATGAGCTTGCAAGATCCACTTAAAAAAATGTCTAAGTCTGACGAAAACCCAAATGGTTACATCATGTTATTAGATGAGCCTAAGCAAATTGTGAAAAAGCTTAAAAAAGCAGTAACTGATTCAGATGAACAAGCACGTATTTATTTTGATCGCACAGAAAAGCCTGGCGTATCAAACTTGCTTACTTTATTGAGTGTTGCAACTAAGCGCTCAATTGAAGACCTAGTTCCTGAGTATGAAGATAAAATGTATGGCCATTTAAAGAAAGATACAGCAGATGCAGTTGTAAATATGATTGAGCCAATTCAAGCACGCTTTAAAGAGATCAGAGAAGATCAAAACCTACTTGATGGCATAATGAAGTCAGGTGCTGAAAAAGCAAGTGTTCGTGCTGAGAAAACATTGAAATCGGTATACGATGCGCTTGGTTTTATTCCTCGCGGGTAAGTTTATTAAAATAAAAAAATGCCGCTTGTTAGCGGCATTTTTTATATAGCACATATCAACATGATGGACCCAAATAGAAACAGTAGCGATATAGCTAGTTTGTCTGTTTTATCCATTATTCAGCCCCTCTTACTGTTATATCTGCCGTGCTATCAATATCAACTAAAGAAACTTTATAGCCCTTGTTTTCAAGTAAGGTAAGTAAACTATCTTGTCCTGCAAGATGGGCAACTCCAACAAGTACAAACTCATTTTTGTCGTTGTTAAACATGGCTTCTACTTTTGGTAACCAATCATTATTTCTATCTGTAATGATTTGTTTGTAGCTATTCGGATCATTTTGCTGCATATCTTCAAGTGCTACTTTATTTAGGGTGTCTGTATCACCTTTGCGCCAGGCAGCTAAAAGTCCTTTAAACATATCGCCATAGTTGTGAAGCTCGGCTAAGTTACGTTTAATGAAATCGTTTTCGTTGCCTTGACCCATTGTTTTAAAAAGCTCTAACTGAAATTCGATTGTTTCTAAGTAATTTTTTGTTTTGTTATCTTCAGTCGCTTTTTTAGTAAAGTAAGCATCAACCCCTTCACCCATTAAATTTTGCTTTTGAAGCTCCATCGACATTAAGACAATACTAACCATAGCAGGGCGAAAACCATCTAACTTAGCGAGATTAGCGCCAAACTCGTTAAGCTTATTTTCAAGTGATGCCTTAATCTCGGGTTCTAGTTTTTGACTTAACGTTTCGTTATTTGTATACGATAGTGCGCCTAACATTTGCATTTGTGCATTGGTGTCGGCTGGGTCAGTTATCGGTGCTTCTAAAATAATTGTATCCGCTTGTTCATAAGCATGGTTAAACTCAGCGGGTAGTGGCATTTCAGCTTTAGGTAGTATGTGAACTGTACCGCCAATAAATAGTGAGTCATTACCATTGCTTACTTGCCATACAGAGCTTTGGGCCTGTGCTGTATTTGCTAAAAGACTACAGCTAAGTAATACGCTGGCAGATACTAATTTTTTCATGATAATTCCTTTATGTAACTTTTAATTTTATTGTTTTTAGTTCGATAACACAGTGCTGAAATATGCAGTGATTGAGGATGTTAACTTTGAAAGGTTTTTATCAATTTGCGAGTTTATTTTGCTCATTGATGAGTCAAGCTCAGCTGATATTTTTTCATCTATCGAAGAAAGTAACGTTTGTGTATCAACATTACTTTTTAAAGACTCAGTGGCGTCTATGTTGTTTGTTTCTTGCTGCTTTTTATTAGCTGGGTTAATCGCCTCTATACTTTCACCAATTATGCATTGATTAAAATTACTTTGAACGGTGTGTTGTTTAACGTCAGCTGCAATAACTGAAGTTGTATTAAAAGCAGTTGCTAGTAGTAAAGCCGGTAGTACTTTTTTCATTGTGCTATTCATAATTAAACCTTTTATATTTTTAATTGCAGCCAATTTAGAATCACAAATGATTTTTTACTAAGCTGCTTGTTGATGACGGTTTAAAGAATATCGCTGAATTTATTGAGAGTCGCTTATCTAGTTATGAGCAATTAATAGATAAGGTTTTTAAATTAAATAATTGTTTTAATTTAGAGGGTTAGCCTTAAACCTTATAATGCTAATATAAGGTTTAAAATGCTTTTTCTATAAAAGAAAGTGTAGATGTGATACGGTTTATAAAAATAAAAATACGTAAAAACTATGAATTATCAAATCGGACCTTGGCAATTTATTAGTAATCGCTGTGTGATTACTTCAAACCATTTAGAAAGGGAATTAGATCCACTCTTAGTAAAGCTATTACTTCACTTTATAGACAAGCCTCAACAAATTGTTTCCGCCAAGAGCTTATTGAGAGTGTGTGGCAACAGAGCTTTGTTGATGATAATGCGATTAACCGTGCAATCTCAGAGTTAAGAAAGCAGCTTGCCCATCCAATTGAAAAAGCGCCGCTTTTAAAAACGCATTACCGTAAAGGATATAGCCTAACAGTAATACCTGAGCGTTTAACGCAAGCAAACATTTTGAAAGAGCCTGCAAACATTTTGCCTGACTCACCAGGTATTTCTGCCAAAAATGAAGAGATAGCTACTGCAACTACTTCTCAACCAGTTCAAAAAAAGAACAGTAAAAAGTTTTTGATTTATTCTTTACTCGTCATTATTTGCCTGTGCTCTTTAGTATGGTTTGGGTTGTTTTTTATTAATGCACCTTCTAGTGAAAAGATTAAACAGATCACGGTTAATAAGGTAGCAAGCACGTGGAATATAGGTAGTGAGGTTCACCCTGAGATGTCCTCAGATAAACAATATTTAGCTTATACAAATGTTGAACCTGAAAATGACGTAATGCATGCATTTGTAAAGCGACTATCTGATCAAAGGGAAGTTGAAATTACCTATCCTGGCTTTCAAGTATCTATTTTATCGTGGCAGTTAAATCAGCACGCAGTGCTTATACAAGCTACAAACTTAAAACAACAGCAGTGCGAAATGGTACTGGTTGATTTAAGCCAGTTTCCTATTGTTGGTGAGGCTACATTAATTAAAAAGTGTGACCTTAGATACACCGGCTACGCACAAGTAGACGAAAATAGTGAATATATTTATTACACTGAATATAAACATGAGCAAGATGGCTCAGGTTTATATAAATTTGATTTAGAGTTACAAAAAGAGTCCATTGTTATTCCACCACCAGGTGTAATGTATGGCGTAATAATGCCGCGCTTATCTTCTTCAGGTAATAAAATAGCATATATACTTAGTCAAAAGGGTAAGCCTTTTTCTGTATTTAGCTATAACTTTGAGACCCATGAAACCAAGCGATTATTTAAAGCAAAGAAAAGCATAATTAGCTTCGCGTTTGACTGGCTTGCAGACGATAAAGGCGTGATTGTTTTTGAAGACTCTGACCTTTCAACCATTGTGTTTGATGAAAATAATATTATTAAACGCACACTAACGGTTACCCCAGCAATTTCACCTTATTATATTGCAGTTCAATCTGCTAATAGCCTCTTTTACTCAGCAAATAAAACACAAACCTTTTCGTTAATTAAAGCGACTAGTCTTTTTAACGATGTTCCTGAGTATGAAGCACTCTACAAAAGTGATGAAGACGACTACCATATTGTAGAAGTCATTAATGAGAAAGGGCTAGCGCATATTTTTGTATTCGAGCGCTCTGGCAGCAGTCAGTTGTGGTTATCTCAAAATGGACTTACAAAGCAACTTAGTAACTTTACTTATGAAGGGAAATCTACCTTTGCTATTGGCGGGCTAAGAGTATCGAGTAAGCAAGATCGTGTTTTATTAAGAGTTAATAGCGATATTGCATTTTTTGACGTTATGTCGAACAAACTCTATACCATAGCTGAGTTTAAAGGGCGAAAAATACTAAACTATGTATGGTCTAAAGATAATGAAAGTATAATTTATTTAGAGCGAAGTGGTTCAGAAAACCTATTTGCTCAGTTTAATTTATTAACGCGAGACACAACTATATTAGAGGATATTAAAGCCAACAAATTAATTTCAGGCGCTGACGGTACTAATTATGCAATTACTAATAATCAGTTAATTAAACTATCAAATAAACAGAGTTGGGAATTACCCAAAGACGCGCGACAAGCACAACTTTTTGCTATTAATGGTAATTACCTTTACTACTCTGATACGATTTCAAGAGTTGCTCGGCTTAATTTAGAAGATAAAACAGTCAAAGATGTGCACGTGGATTTTAAACCCATCGCATTTTTTATTAGTGATAACAATCAAATTTTCTTTACAGAATCAAAATATAAAGACATGCAAATAATACAGATAAGTTGGAATAACTAGGGTCTGTTGATCTTTCAAGGTTAAATTTGCAGCAGTGTGTTGCTTTTCTTTAATAACATTTTCGATTGTTATGTTGATAAAAGAAAAATTAGAGCCAAAAAATAGCGAGAAGTGAATCTTCTCGCCATTTTTAATTAAGTGTAATCTCGACAGTTAAATAACCTCAAAGCCGATTAATTTGTCACAACTGAACCTCTATTTATTTAATAGAGGTTTTAAGTAATGCCCAGTATGTGAACGCTCACATTCGGCCACTTCTTCTGGTGTACCTGCAATGAGTATTTCACCGCCGCCAGCTCCGCCTTCAGGTCCTAAATCAATAACCCAATCTGCTGTTTTAATAACATCGAGGTTGTGCTCAATAACCACAATGGTGTTACCGTGATCGCGCAGGCGATGTAATACAACAAGCAGCTGTTCAATATCAGCAAAGTGTAAGCCTGTTGTAGGCTCATCTAATATGTAGAGTGTTTTACCAGTATCACGCTTTGATAGCTCGCGTGCTAGTTTTACACGTTGCGCCTCACCACCTGAAAGCGTGGTAGCGGCTTGACCTAAGCGGACATACGATAAACCAACGTCCATTAAGGTTTTAAGCTTGCGGGCAATAGCCGGTATTTTGTCAAAATACTCATGCGCGTCTTCAACAGTCATCTCAAGTACTTGGTGTATGTTTTTACCTTTGTATTGGACTTCGAGCGTTTCGCGGTTATAGCGTTTGCTCTTACATACATCACACGGTACATACACATCAGGTAAAAAGTGCATTTCAACTTTAATTAAGCCGTCACCTTGGCACGCTTCACAGCGTCCACCTTTAACGTTAAAGCTAAAGCGACCTACTTTGTAGCCACGTGAGCGCGCTTCTTGTGTGCCTGCAAATAACTCACGAATACCGGTAAATATACCTGTGTAGGTTGCCGGATTTGAACGAGGAGTACGACCAATTGGGCTTTGATCAATATCGATCACTTTATCAAAATGATCTAAACCGCTAATTGATTTATACGGTGCCGCTTCGGCAGTGGTTGCGCCATTTAGCTCTGTATGAGCAAGTTTAAATAAAGTATCGTTTATTAGCGTTGATTTACCTGAGCCCGATACACCTGTCACACAGGTCATTAAACCAAATGGGATTTTTAAATCCACATTTTTAAGGTTATTACCCGTTGCGCCAAATAGCTCTAGCCATTTGTCGTTCGTTGGGTGACGCTCTTTTGGTATTTCTATTTTACGTACGCCTGATAAAAATTGGCCCGTAACAGACTCTTTGCTTGCTAAAATATCGTCGCGCGTACCTTGAGCAATAATATGCCCACCATGAACACCCGCACCTGGGCCAATATCAATAATATGATCTGCAGCACGAATAGCATCTTCATCGTGCTCTACCACAATAACGGTGTTACCTAAGTCGCGCAAATGGACCAATGTTTGTAATAAACGGTCGTTATCGCGTTGATGTAATCCAATAGATGGCTCATCTAGTACGTACATTACACCTACAAGACCGGCACCAATTTGACTGGCTAAGCGGATACGTTGAGCCTCACCACCTGATAATGTATCGGCGCTACGTTCAAGTGATAAATAATTTAGGCCAACGTTAATTAAAAACGATAAGCGGTCGCGAATTTCTTTTAATATTTTTTCAGCTATTTGGCCTTTTTGTCCGGTTAACTCTAAACCTTCAAAAAATTCCATGGCTTCACCAATACTCATGCATGTGATTGCAGGTAAGTTGGTTTGTCCAATAAATACATTTCGAGATTCTTCGCGTAAGCGCGAGCCATGACAGCTAGGACACGCTTGGCTTGTTTGATATTTAGCAAGTTCTTCGCGTACAGAGTTTGACTCGGTCTCGCGGTAGCGGCGATTCATGTTGTTTAAAACGCCTTCAAACTCATGGTTACGCGTAATTAAATCGCCACGGTCGTTACGGTAATTAAACGCAATCTTAGTGCTACCAGAGCCATCTAAAATAATTTTTTTCGAGTCGCTGTCTAAATCTTGATAAGGCACGTCTAAATCAAAATTGTAATGATCTGCAACCGCTTGCAGCATTTGATAGTAATAAAAGCTGCGTTTATCCCAGCCTTTAATTGCACCGCCAGCAAGGCTTAACTCTGGGTTATGCACTACGCGATTAGGATCAAAATATTGGCGTATACCTAAGCCATCACAGGTTTGACAAGCACCAGCTGGGTTATTAAACGAAAACAAACGCGGCTCAAGTTCAGTCATTGCATAGCCACAAGTAGGGCAGGCAAAATTTGCTGAAAATAGAATCTCTTCAGCGCTGCTATCGTCCATGTATGCTACATGTGCAACGCCATTAGACATTTCAAGTGCAGTTTCGAACGATTCTGCTAAGCGTTGTTGTAAGCCATCTTTTACTTTAAATCTGTCTATAACAACTTCTATTGTATGTTTTTTATGAAGCTCAAGCGTTGGAGGATCAGACAAGTCACATACTTCACCGTCTATACGGGCGCGAATATAACCTTGGCTAGATAGCTGTTCTAATAACTTAACATGCTCACCTTTACGCTCTTTTACTATTGGCGCAAGCAGCATTAATTTACTGCCCTCAGGTAGAGCCAAAACAGTATCTACCATTTGGCTAACGGTTTGCGCAGCAAGTGGTAAATCATGTGTAGGACATCGTGGTTCGCCAACGCGGGCAAACATAAGTCGTAAATAATCGTAAATTTCGGTAATAGTACCTACGGTTGAACGCGGGTTATGAGACGTTGACTTTTGCTCAATAGAAATGGCAGGAGAGAGGCCTTCGATGTGATCCACATCAGGCTTTTCCATGAGCGATAAAAATTGTCTTGCGTACGCAGAGAGTGATTCAACATATCGGCGTTGTCCTTCTGCATAAAGCGTATCAAATGCAAGTGATGACTTCCCCGAACCAGATAGACCCGTAATAACTATTAATTTATCACGTGGGATGGTTAGGCTGATGTCTTTTAAATTGTGCGTTCGGGCGCCTCGGACTTCAATGTTTTCCATGCTATCTCGTTTATTACCAAAATTATTTACTCAGTATCGCATAATACGAAGCAATATTAATCCTTGATCAATGAAAAATCCTTACTTATAGGCGATTAATTATTGCCAAGCTTATGGTAGAATCCCAACCTCAATTTTTCATAGAGTAAGATCACGCAGATAATGACCGCATCTTCACTTAATTCACGAGAAAAACGCGCCGCTGTATCACTGGCGAGTGTGTTTGCATTTAGAATGCTCGGCTTGTTTATGCTGATGCCTGTATTGGCTATTTATGGACAATCGCTTGAAGGTTTTTCGCCTATTTGGATTGGTTTTGCCATTGGTGCGTATGGTTTAACGCAAGCTGTACTACAAATACCTATGGGTCGATTATCCGATAAGATTGGTCGTAAAAAGGTTATTGTTGGTGGCTTAGTTGTATTTGCTATTGGCTCTGTCGTTGCTGCATTAGCTGACTCTATCCAAATGGTTACCGTAGGCCGTGCTTTACAAGGTATGGGCGCAATAGCCAGTGCGCTACTCGCGTTTGCTTCAGATTTAAGCCGCGATGAGCAACGACCAAAAGTAATGGCCGTTATTGGTATGAGCATAGGAATGAGCTTTGCCTTTGCTATGTTACTTGGGCCAATTGTTGCAGCTTCGTGGGGTATTGCTGGTGTATTTTGGTTGACTGCTATTTTAGCTGTCTTTGGTATATTTATAGTGACCATGCTAGTGCCAAAGGCGGTAAATAAAGCGCCCAAAGGCGATACATTAGCAAGCTTCAGCGACATTAAAAAATTAATTAAACATCCTCAGTTAGCACGATTAAATGCAGGTGTATTGTTATTGCATTTAACGCTAACCACAATTTTTGTGGTACTGCCGAGCCAATTAATTAAAGATGGCTTGGTTGCCGACCATCACTGGTATTTGTATATTCCAGTGCTATTTTTAGCATTTTTATTAATGGTACCAATAATGATTGTGGCCATTAAAAAAGAGAAAGAAAAACAAGCATTTATTGGCTCAGTAGCCTTGTTAACTATTAGTATGTTAGCAATGTCGGTATGGGTTAATAGTGTAGTAGGCATTGCTGTGTGTATGCTGCTTTATTTTGTGGCGTTTAACTTTTTAGAAGCCACTATGCCTGCGCTTGTATCGCGAATAGCACCAGCAAGCCAAAAAGGCTCAGCGATGGGTGGCTACTCATCGAGTCAGTTTTTAGGCGCCTTTTTGGGCGGTATGTTAGGTGGCTATGTAGCACAAACTACAACGGCGCAAGCTGTGTTTGCGGCAGCGGCACTTGTTGGGTTAATATGGCTTATTATTGCGTGGAAAATGCAAGTCCCACCCAAAAGTAAAGTTATTAGTTTAATGACCAAATTAGATTCTGAAGAGCATGCTCAAGTACTTGCTTCTCAGTTAGTTGCTTTACCAGGTGTAATAGAAGCAACTGTAGTTCGCGATGAAAGTCGCAGCTATTTAAAGATTAATGATAAAGAATTTGACCTAGACCAAGCGCGTAAAGTCGCTGGTTTAATCTAACATTTATAGGAGATGGTTCCATGGCACGCGGTGTGAACAAAGTAATTTTGGTTGGTAATTTAGGGCAAGATCCTGAAGTTCGTTATATGCCTAACGGCAACGGTGTAGCAAATATTACCCTAGCAACTTCGGATAGCTATAAAGATAAGAACACTGGCCAAATGGTTGATAAAACTGAGTGGCACCGTGTTGTATTTTTTGGCAAGTTAGCTGAAATTGTTGGTGAATATTGTCGTAAAGGTTCACAAATTTATGTTGAAGGTAAACTTCAAACACGTAAGTGGACCGATCAACAAGGCCAAGAAAAGTACACTACAGAAATAGTTGTAGATGGCTTTACTGGTCAAATGCAAATGTTGGGCGCACGTGGTGGCGATCAACAAAGTGGTGGTTACCAAGGTAATCAATCACAAGGTGGGCAACAAGGTGGTTACCAAGGTAATCAAGCGCAAAGTGCTCAACAAAGTGGTGGTTACGGCCAAAATAATCAAGGCCAAAATAACCAGCAACAAGGTGGTTATGCTCCACAACAGCAAGCAGCACCTGCAGCGCAACCTCAGTCAGCGCCAGCACCACAACAAAATAATCAATACCAACAACCGCAAGGCGGCTTTGCACCACAACAAAATAGTGCACCGCAGCAGCAAGGTGGTTTCGCTCCTAAACCACAAAGTGCTCCGCAAGGTGGTGCATCAAACCCAATGGAACCAACCATTGATTTTGATGACGATATCCCGTTCTAGTTCTGGAACTTTTAAAGTGTAAAGAACTTTTATGATAAGGCCCTTTTTTTAAAGGGCTTTTTTTATTTTCATTGTAAAATTAAATTGACAGTGTGTTTTTGTATGCTATAAATATACCAAATTAATATTGTAAAGATTTGATTTATGCAGATACGTAAAGTCAGAAAGGATGGTGTTAATGAGATTGGTTGTCTTGTCGTAGATCAGAACGGAGTTCCTATAGATAGAATATGCCGCTACAGTCTAATAGAGCTTTCAGGTCGAGCCGACAGCACGCAGTTAAACATTACGCGACACATTATTCATATTGAACGATGGGCTGAGCGTATGGATATTGATCTAGAGGAAGAAGTTTCGCTTTATGGACTGAGTAGAGGTGAGTTATTTATATCTTTTATTCGCCATCTTGAAAGGTATTCCAAGGAGTTAGGAAAAGTTACACCTATCATTAGTGGAACAGTCGAGCCAGAATACTTCAATCAACGTGTAGATGCATGCATAGATTACTTTGACTATTTAGTTGGCAGAGCTATAAGTCGACGTCGTATTGGTGATCCAGTAATAAGACGTATTGAGGTTCTTTCCAGAAGGCTTTTTAAAAAGTTAAAGGGTCGTAAAAGGGTAAATTCAAAATCATCATCCGTTACAGGACTTTCTCCTTTACTTCAATCTTCACTTTACAAAGGGCTTGAAAATCCAAGTTATTTTGGTTGGTCTAGAAGTACCGCATTACGAAATAAACTTATTATTCGTTTATGTTATGAAACTGGGATACGTCGAGGTGAACTTCTTTCTTTGACAATCGATAATTGCCATACAACAAAACTAGGACACGGTGAACGACCATATATTTATACTACGCAAAACGTTATGTATGAAGATCCTCGTTCAGAAGTTCCACATGAAAAAACTGAAAGTCGGATTATTCCAATTTCATCTAATTTAGCTGATTTGGTCAATGAATATAAGGTTATCAGAAATATCCCTAAAGCAGCCATGAAACAGCCACCTTTTCTTTTCTTGTCAAGTCACCACCCACATAACCCTTTATCATTATCCGCATTAACATCAATCTTTGAAGCCATAAAAGTAAAGATACCAGACCTTGGTACTTTTGGGCCTCATCGTTTGCGCCACACATTTTTTGAAAACCTAGATCGTTTGATGTATTCGAAAGGATATAGTGATGATCTAAAAACAAAAATAAAAAACTCTATAGGTGGCTGGAGACCGAATTCTAGACAAAGTGAAAATTATGAAAAGCTTGCTACTTTAGAGCAAAGTATTGAAGCCCTAAGTAGTTACCACGATGAATTAGAGAATACTCAATAGTAAAGGAAGTTATAGTTTATGAAACCTAATGTAGTTCTGAGTCATGAGCAGATAACAACTGCTACTTTTGATTATTCAGATAAAGAGATAGTTTATGACCCTTATCCAATAACTCAAAGTGGGCAACATCTTGATTTAACTGGAGATGATTGCCGATTACTTCCTGAGCGAATACTTATTAATTTCAAATTAGTTGATCCTTTAATTATTGAACACGCGAAAGCATGGATTTCATTTGCCTGTAAAAAGTACGCAAATGAAACGATATATAATCAATTTTTACTTTTAAGGGCATTTCACTTTAACAAAGCTTTTAAAAATGAAGATGAGATTAACGATCACATTGATGAACAAGTTCGAGATGTAATGACACAAAGTCGTAGCGCTAACCCTAAATCCATGTTGAGAATAATTTATGGTTGGTTTGTAGAAGAAGATTTTCCTTTTTTTGATGAAGATTTCTTTGATCTCTACTTAGATACACTTCGATTTGGGTCTGATGAGGGTAAAGGAAAAGACGTTTTAATGGTGCTTCCAAATAGAGGTCCTTTGATGCTTAAAGAGCAAAGGATATTTAGGGAAAAACTATCTAAAGTTAAGCTGAATGAGCTTTCAATTGAAGAACATCAAGGATTAGTTGCACTAAAAATTGGTCAAGTATTAGGAGCTCGTAATATTCAGGTTATTAGGCTTCAATTTAAGCATGTGATGATGGAAGAAGGTAATGCTCCATTTATTTTTTTACCCAGAGCAAAACAGCGCGGATTTAAAAATAATAATACATATAAAAAAAGACCTATAACATTGACCCTATATAAAATGATTCAAGACCTCAAAAAACGTTATTTAGAAAAAGAGAATTACACTGAAAACCCTGAGCATTTCATATTATGCCCCGCAACAAAAGAAACACATAATTATGGAAGTTTAAGACTTAGACCAGTAACTTTTTATCAGCGAATAAAAGCTATAAATAAAAAGCTCTCTATTACTTTCAAAGTTACTAATCGGCGTTTACGAAAAACATTTTGTACGCAGTTGATTGCTAAAGGTACTCCATTGAAGGTTGTTGCTGAACTAATGGATCATAGCGATTTGCAGCAGCTGGAAGTTTATTACCGACATACTCACCATGTTGCAAGAAAACTCGGAGATATTTTAAATACAGAGGCAAGTGATATTCTTGATGCCTTCAAAGGAAAAGTTATTGCATCAGACCAAGCTTCGCAATCAGGTCAGCAAATATTTGCACCTACAAAAGATCAGTCATTACATCTCATTGGTAGCTGTGGCAGCATCTTGCCATGTGGACTTAACCCTCCTCTAAGTTGCTATGGATGTCAGTCTTTAGAAGCTTTTGACGATGCTGATCATAAGGGAGTGGTTGAGCTATTTGTTGAAGAGACCAAAAGTACATTTGGTGAATCCCATGCAATAGAAATACTAAAGCATAAAGATTTTTTAGCTGCATCACAGTTTGTACAAAAATTTGAGCGAGGTGAAATATGAGTAATGTTGTCTCATTATTACCCCGTACTGGAGAGGACGTCCAATCAAATCTCGATAATTTGGTTACGTTTTACAAAAAAAACTCACCTTTCAAATCCAAAGATTCCTTTGATTGGGCTGGTTTATATTGGGATGTTAAAGGAATTTGCAAAACACAAGCTCGGAAGGCTGGGTACGAACAATACATATATTTTAATCGAGACAACCAAAAAGCTGTAAATGTTAAAACTTCACGAAAGGAAATGCGACCTTTTCACCATGCTGAATTGTCTAATGTTCTAAAATGTCATATTACAGCAATTCAGATTGAGTCACAAAAAGATGTTGGCACATTACAAATTTGGGTTAATGCGTATCGTTATTTAGACAACGTATTGTCTCAAACAAACAAAAAAATAGCAGAGCTTTCCACTAATGACTTCAGATTAGCAGAGCTTGATGCAGAAAAGAGACTGGCGGCTTCAACATTTTATCGTATCGGAAGCAAACTAGAGGGTATTTGTAAGTTTATAAATCGAATGAAATTAGCTAAGTATAAAATAATTTTCAGAAAGACGGCTAAACGTGGAAAAACACATACTAATAGTGACACAAAAATAGATTCAGCATCTATAGATGAAAGAGCTAAAAAATTACCATCCAAGTATAGCTTGATTTGTGTCGCCACACTGTCCAATACAGATCTGAAAGGCGATGATGCATTGTTTCAAGCTATTGTTGAAATAATGTTTGCGACGGGCTTTAGGTTTGATGAGGTTATTTCATTAGATGTGGATTGTTTATATGAAAGAGAAATTGAGGAACGTAATGTTTTAACTGGAAAGCTGGAAATTTTCAATGTCCATGAAATACGTTACAAAGCGAAAAAAGGAGGCGGATATAGCTCAAAAACAGTTGTTGATTGCTTAGTACCAATTTTGGTAAAAGGTTTACAGACTGCCATTGATTTACTCTCCCCAGTTAGGAACTGTATAGAACAGCTTGAGGAAAAAGAATATGACTTTTTCCCTGAGCTTGATTTTCAACATGAAATCCCTGCCTCTGAGGCATGTCGTCTACTTGCGTGGTCCAGTAATTCAAATTTTCAAACTTTTCTGCGAAAAAGAAATATCACAATTAACGCTAGAGTTGTAGAAGGCGCTCAAGGAAAACCAATAAAGGTAGCTACAATATCGCCTATAGACGTCAAAGGTGTGACGGCTGCTTTGGCTTCACAGTCAATAAAAGAACTCTGGTCAGTCGTTAAGAATACAACAGTGGCAGATAAGTTACATCGTATGATTTTTGTAACACAACACCAACGTCACCATGCACTGAAATCTACAGAAGCATGGAAGTTCACTCTCATCACACACACACAGATATCTGATTATATTTCAGGTCGTCCCGAGCTAGGTGTAAAAAGTATTTTTGAACGTAGAAATTTGGTATATGAAGATACACCTATACGCCTCACATCACATCAGTTCAGACATTTCCTTAGTACAATGTTGGAATTATGCGATACGGTTTCGGAAATTGAAGTTGCTAGGTATTTTGGGAGAAAATATATTGGTGATAACGAGGCATATGATCATACTAATAAAGCTAAAGTAGTCATGGATCATGCGCATAATATTATTGCTTCATCAGGCATTTCAAGTGAGCAAGCAAAAGAAGCTTCAATATTATTTACGCTTGTAGATCGAGAAGAAGCAATTGACACAATAGATGACTTAACGACAACACTAACAACAGCGATAGGGCTATGTAAGCATGACTATAACGATAGTCCTTGTGGTAAGCATTACGCTTGTTTACGTGGATGCGCTGAGTATTATCGCGTTAAAGGACGTGAGAAAGAAATTCATGAAGTAAAGCGTATTTTTGAACAGCAAAAGCTTCATGTTGAAGCGGCTAAAGATTCAGTCGAAGAGAAGTATCATAATGCAAATAACTGGTTAGCTTCTCATGAAGAACTTCTCAATGGGTGTAAGATAGCATTAGATATTGAGGGTAATGATAGCATCGCTGTCGGAGAGCGTGTACAGGTTTTCCCTGAAGGAAAAACGAAGTGTGAGGCTATATGAAAAAACAAGCTAGGTTAAACTCAGAGTTAGAGAAAGAAATTTGTAGTCAAATTGTCTTACTTGCCTCTCGCTCTAAAAATGGCAAAGTAACATGGGCTAAATTGGCTGAAATGAGTGGCTTTACACGTCAGGCATTATCAGCCAATCAGGTGATTTCTAATGCTTATTCTGAAATTAATGGTACGCAGAAAGAGGTTGTCACTGCGGAAAAACGTATTGAAAACTTGGAAGCTCAGTTAATAAAACGAAAAGGTGAGTGTGAGCGTCTTAAAAGCATACTTAAGGAGTATGACAAAAAATATGCACGTTGGTTGTACAACGCCACTAATGCTAATTTGAGTATTGATGAGCTCAACGCACGGATACCTGAATCAATTAAAACAGCTGGTAGAAAAAAGAGTCGCTAATGAGTAATTTATTTGATGTAGAAGCCGAGCTTTCCGATTTTAACTTAGATCGTATGCACCCATCAGGTAAAGCAAACCTTATTAAAGTTGCTGGGTTGATAGGAGTATTAGATACAGCAGCTTGGATGAGTTACATCGATAATGGATCTCTGGATTTAAATGCAATAGCCAAAGAGTTAAAAATTGCCCGTTCAAGTTTATATCAAAATGAACATATTAAAAGCTATATAATTTTAAAAGCTAAAGCACTTAAAGTTCAGGGGTATATACTTGAATTGCCTTACCAATCACGAGATAAATTAACTAAGAATAATAGTAATATTAATTATTTCAATAGTGTAAAAAGAGATGAAGTAATTAAGGTAGAAAATGCTGAAATTAAAAGTCTCCAATTACAAGTTTCAGAATTATCAGCCAAAATTGACAATTTGAAAACTGAATTACGAACAGCAAAAAATCAGTTAGCAAAAGTAGATGTTCGCTCTGATTATTTAACACGATTTGGACGTTTCATTCGATGATGATGCAATATGCACGGCCTATTACTATTCGTGTTACACGTAGTGCTTGTCACAGCAGAGATGGGGCTATATTTAATGGTGTTGAAATTGATCCGTTAACTTTCAAGAAAATTAATAAACTAGAGCATTTTATTGTTCTTATTGAAGACTCTGATCAAGATGTTATTGTTTCTACAATAACAAAGGGTATGTTACTGGATGTTACTCCTAAAGCAAAGCTTACAATCACTACAGATTCAGTATTGAAGCGATTCTTAGTCACAACTAAAAAGATTGATTTTTTGTCTCCTCAAGGCGCATTAATCGCAGATTTAATTGGTACTGGTAGTCGGTTTAAAGGCATTGGTCCTGTCAAAGCGCAGAAGCTTTGGGCTGTATTTGGTGAGCGCCTGAGTGATTTATTAACTCAAGGTGACATTGAAGCTTTAACTCAAGTACTTTCTTATGAAACAGCTGTTCGAGCTATTGATGCGTGGCAGATCTATCTAAATCTTGATGCTATGCGCTATTGTAATATAACTCTAGGATTAGATGTTTCAGTATCGCTCAGGGTAATTGAGTTTTATCAGAATGAGACTATCGAAAAATTGAATAAAGATCCATATCTGCTTCTTGCTTTTGGATTATCTTTTATTGTATGCGATGGGATAGCTAAAAAACTAGGTTTTACTGAAGATTCGCAGGTTAGGGTATCCGCAGCTATTGAAGCGGCGCTTTACGATATATTGAATAGTGGAAGCACGGTTGCAACATATGAATCTATTGTAGAGGCACTGGGGCGGTATCTGGCATCAGGTAATATTGAAGCTATAGAAAAAGAAAGCCTATTATCAAAGGTACTAGAGATTGATTGTGATAATTACGTTCTTTTAAAAGAAGGCGCTTTTCAAAGTAATGGTGCATTCTTGATGGAGTCTTTTATTGCTGAGACCCTAGCTAAATTGATTCAAACTCCCTCTCAGAGCTTAATTGCAAAGACTAGTATTTCAGACATATTACTTAAGTATGAGAGGGAGAAAGGTTTTTCATTGACGACATGTCAAATTAACGCCTTAGATAAAGCGCATAAAAATCGATTTTGTATTATTAATGGTGGTGCCGGTGTAGGAAAAACAACATTGTTAGATGTGCTGTATCGTGTATTTGATAGCATGGATATAGCTCCAATTCAATTAGCTATTTCCGGGAAAGCAGCTAAACGAATGAGTGAGGCGACAGGTCATAAATCTTTTACTATAGCTAGATTCTTACGAAAATTTGATTTTAATCAAAATACAGAATTTGCGGTTGTAATTGATGAAAGCTCTATGGTGGACTTACCAAATATGTATCGCCTCTTGAAGTTTATCCCTAGTAAAACCCGAATAGTAATGCTTGGTGATACGGGGCAATTACCACCGATAGATTTTGGTCTAGTCTTTCATGAACTTATTCAATTGAAGCTCATTGCTAAGGCTACTTTAACTGAGGTGAAACGTCAGGGGGAGAACTCTAATATACCATCTGTGGCAAACTCCGTACGTCAAGGTATTATGCCCGAATTAGAGCACTTCGATGTGAAATATACTGAAGTAAATGGTTTTGGCAAAATCAAAGCTTTGGCAGCTGAGTTTTATTGGGAATCACCAAATATCACACAGATTATTTGCCCAACTAATAAAATGGCGGACTCTATTAATGAGTTGTGCTCATCTGTTAATAATAGACCTGAGATACATATCGTCACAGAAGAGTTTGATCACTTTCTTAGAACAGGTTTTCGCCTAGGTGATAAAGTGATGTGCTGCAAGAATTTTTATAATCTAGATTTAATGAATGGCTCTTTAGGGGAAGTAATTAAAGTATATAAAAGGCATGCACTACGCTCTTTGGAAGATAATACTCCCTTGAGCTTTGGGCGGATTTTATGGGACGATGGTTCAGAGCGAGAAGTAACAATAGAACTCATTAATGAATTAAAGTTGGCATATGCCATGACAATTCATAAAAGCCAAGGTTCTCAATTTGATCGTGTCATTATTCCTTTAGATAGGACTTTAAATTTAGATCGAACAATGCTTTATACTGCAATAACACGAGCAAAAAAAGAAGTCATTTTTATTGGCAAATTAAGTGTTTTTTCAGATGCATTGAGTAAAGATTTTTCCAAATCTCGATCTGTTCATTTAGGTGCTAAACTAAAGTGTTTTTTAAAGGAATAGAATGAAAATAACACTCTTAAGTTCACTGCGAGCTTGCTGTAAGTAAGGTAATCATAATATATACAGAGCGACTTAATACAATTACAGTTAGAAGATTAAACGTTTGAATAATTTTTATTTATAATATGTTCAGGAAAAATGAGAAAGCTATTTGCTTGTCATTTTGTTATCCAGAATCTGGTGAAGCTTTATTCAAAAAGTTATATGTACTTTGGCCATGAATTAACCCGCAAAGTGAATACTCGGCGGGCTATCATATTTAGCCTATAACGAAAAGTCTTAGTAGCAATAATAGGCATAGAGCTATTAGAAGTACTATTTAAACCTTAAAAGTCTATATGAAACCTTTTCCACTTTTAGCTTTGAGTTTCCAATATAGTTCTTTTGAAATGTGGCTGATACTCTATTGCCTATATTTAAGGCTTGAACGTGAGCAAGTAAATCATTTGAGTATGTAGATTTTATCTCCTCGCCATTATCTTGGAGAAGACTAAATTTACCATGTTGGGATAGTAACGTTATTTTTCCAGAAATGTTGGCCGTTTCAGTTCTACGTATATCAATAGAAGAAAATCTTTCCTGAAATGAATGTATATTCTTTTTTGATCCGTCCCATACCCTAACCCTACCATTTAATGAGTCAGGCCAGCTTAGCTTAACGGATAAGCCTTGTTTATTAATATCGGTTATTAATGTATGAATTGATGCTAAAGAGTGTGAACCGATATTAGATGCATGCTCAATAAAGTCAGTTTCATCAGATGAACCTAAAATGCTAAAAAGTTCTTTAAAAGTATCATGAGTTATATTGCCAGCTAAATCACCAACTGAGTCGGCTGTCATTACAACTCTTGTAGAGCCCGGTGATGTCCCTGCAAATCTTAGGTTTAGTAAATCTTTGACTGTACTCGTTGTTTTACTGGAGTTTTTACCTGTAGTAATTTTGTTGGCTGCTCTGTGTATAGATAGTGAGATCTCTTTTAGTAGCTTCGAAATAAATTCAATAGGAGCTGAACCAGAGTTAACAGAAGCACCTATTAATCTAACCTCTAATACTTCTTTTAAGCTTTGAGTATCTAAAGACTCTTGTTGTTGATTTCTTAAATCACTAAGATGATAGTCCAATGACTTACTGGCAAGTTTCGAAGAAAATGAGTCACTCTTATTTAGAGTATCAATTAACTCTTCTACATGTGATTGTCTGGAAGACAAGCAATCAAATTTCATATCTTTAATCATAAGAAAATCCTCGCAATACCCTTAGGCTTTTCATCTCTATCAAACAAAAACCACCCTCTCCAATAACTACGGTTTACTACGTCATCTTCACTACAAAAGTACACATCACAATTATAGTTCACTTTTGTATGGTTGTTATCGACTAGAGTAATAAAAGCATCCTTCAACTCTATCGGTAGTGATTCTAATTCGCAAGTTTTTGCAGATATAACAAGATCAATATCATCAGGCTCAAGTTTTTCTGTAGTAAAAGAACCGTCGATCCAAATTTCAATATTTACACCAGCCCTATTAGCCAAACTATTTACTTGCTCTATGTATTCTCGGAGCTTTGTTGTAAGCATAATACGACGTTTTGAGTGTGGGAATGGTTCAGCAAACATTTTGTAGATATCTGCTTTATCGATATCATTAAATCCTGTTGATTTAAAAAGAGAAGGATAAGAAATTTTCATATTTTCTAGATTACCGCAATACTTTCCATGTTATTTAGATGCAATTTAACTCATTTTACATATGCTTGTACATATTAAAATTTAACCTAATTTTATTAGGTTTAACTAAATTACAAAATATAAAATGAGTAATAAATTAGAATAAGTCACTGTAAAAGGTTCAAATATAACTTCAGATAGACTGTCCGCAATTCTCTATCAGCAGGTAGTAGAGCGTAATCTAAGCTATCATTCTACTAGTACAATGTGCTAATGGGGTATAGCTGCAAGAATGGGAGTTAAGAGTCCTTTCTTTCTTTTAACTAATCTAGATTATTGTTAACGTTTTTATCAGGGTTAGATACAGGTGTTTTGATACCATTGATTTTACGAACATGGTAGTTACTATAATTACCATGTTCAATTTTCTTAACAAACTGACTTCTTGTCATGTCGTTATTAGTGTAATTATCGTGGAAAGTCGTATTACGACCAGTGGAGTTTTCGCCTGTTGTCGTCACTCGTTTTCTACCCATATGTCACCTTTAGGATGGTTTTGTTTATATATCGTACCAAAAAATGTACTTTTTGCATACTAATACTGGTTGAGTATACAGTTCTAAGCTCTAGGTTTATTTTGAATGAGACTTAACAGATTACGATAAACTTTGTGCTTCCGGCTACGCAACAGTTATTAGGCGTGAATCCCTTCAATTGAGCTCATCGCAGGTTGATAATTCAGATATTTATACAGGGTATAACTATGAAGTACTTAGTAACACTCACTTTTATAATTATATTTTCAGTTTATTCATATGCAGGTCAAAGCATTTTGAATGGTCTTGTTGTTAAGCCTGAACACAGATGTTCACCCTATAATAAAAGAGACCAATACCCTTATACTCAGAGTTTAGAGGATAAGATCGTGAGAAGCATGGGAGGGCTGGATATGGACCATATTCAGGAAAGTATTTTTATAATGATAGAATGACAGACATTGAACACATTGTTGCAGCATCTGAAGGTCATGATAGCGGTCTATGCAGTGCGACGAAAAAAAGACGGATACAGTTTGCAACTGATCCTTTAAATTTAACTCTTGCGTCACCGAAGAACAATCGATGTGGCAAAGGAGGAAAGTGCGATTTTGACGCTTCTGAATGGTTGCTGAAAAGAAATAAGTGCTGGTTTGCAAACCGAATTATAGAAGTAAAAAAGAAGTATGGGCTAGGTGTAGATAAAGATGAAGCTGACGCTTTAGAATCTATATTATCTAAATATGATAGTGTTGAAATGATTTTTTATCCAGATGAAGGATCTAGTAATAAGTATTCATCTAAAAAAAACGACGTGCTCACATTATATGATACAAATAATAATGGTCGAATTAATTGTTCCGAAGCAAGAGAACATGGAATTTTCCCCGTTTCCTTTGATCATCCTGCCTACGAGTATATGAATGACAGAGACGGGGATGGGACTGCTTGTGAGTAAGGCTTCGCAGCATTACAGAACCTTTATTATCTGTATTCAGTAAGTCGACGAGTCATTAGGTCCGAAATCATCATTAGTAAATAGAAACCTTTATATCTAAACTAGTTGTGCACGGAGGTATATATAAACTTGATCGATATTTTTTTTGTCATCCTTTAACATAAACTCTAAAGCCGAGAGGTTTTCAAAAGCCTTATTAGGTCTATGTATCCAGGTATCGGCTTGAGTTTTAGAGTGAAATAATATTCTCAAAAATTTATATATGCCGATTAAACATGCAATTTTTCTGATTACATCTAAATTTATTTCTGTAAACTTTCCCTTTTTAGCATTTAAAAAATTTGATAAGGGTAAGTTTCCTAGTAAGATTAATTGAGTGTCTTGAGGGACTGCCCAAGTTTCCATAATTTTAAAAAAGGTCTCAAAAGCCACTCTGTTCGACTTACTTAATTCCTGTTTCATGCTAGCTCCACTTCAGGGGATATACCGGAATTTTGTATAGCCTTTTTAATTAGTTTTGTTCTTTATTGTAGATATTGATGGAAATATATCGTCTGTATCACATTCTAATAAGTGCATTATTTCATATATTCTCTCACATGAGATTGCCACAGCTCCTGATTCAACCCTGCTAACATAGCTCTGTTCCACATTTAATAAATGTGCTAGTTCGGCTTGGCTCCAATCTTTCTTTACACGAGCTAGTTTTATATTTTTACCAATGATCTCTATAACTGATCGCATTTAACTAGGATCCGAATCTTAAAAAAGATAATGATCCCATATTGTTAGTATCTCACATATGTACTATAGTACATATAATATGTACTATATATCATAATTTAAGGGTATACATGGATTTAAATCTGGATTCATTTTTTCACACTGTTATTAGTATGAGTAATGTAGACAACTTTACTTTGAAAGAGATAAGTGTTGGTTTTTGTTGTTTAACAAAAACAGAACACTTTGAACTCTCAGAGATACAGAGAAAAGTGTCTAGCTATGTTAAGCAGTTGACTAAAAAAGGTCAGTTAGAAGAATCAATAGTTATAAATAATAAGTTCAAGATTTATAAAAAAACACATTTATTTTACGACAGCTATGACATTATTAAGACAAGAGCTTGGTTACAGGTCGAATTCATAAAAGATTGCCGTGCACAACGATCAAGATTTATTTTTGAAATGTTAGAATATGATAAGGCACTTAAAGCGTATTCTAAATCATATAAAAATAGCCATAATTTAGAAGGTATAATGAAGCCTGCTCATGCCCTTTTAGAAGACAAATGCAGCCTCCTCAAGAAAAAGATAAAAATTATTGATCAACTACTTGAGATATATAATAAAGAAGTCCGCTTAGTACTTAAGTGTGACTATTAGTTTGTAATAATTTTTATGAGTACTTTAATTGATAGATACTAAGTTCGGCTAAGCCTCTAGCATAATAGTACTCTCGGATATCCTCGTCTGGGATTTAAGCCTTTCTTATTTTTATGTAAATAAACGACCGTTTAATTAAGTCCATCTATGTTCTGGAGTATGTTGATAATTCAACACTGCGCCATTATGTTCAACAAGCATTGAACAGAGGTGAAGCATACCATCAATTAAAACGGGCAATTACTTCAGTTAATGGTAACAAATTCCGTGGAGGGAATGATTACCAAGTATCTCAATGGAACGACTGCGCTAGGCTCATTTCTAATTGCATCATTTATTATAATTCAGCGTTACTTTCGGCATTTTTGCAAATACAAGAAAGAAACGGCAGGCAAGACGTGGTTGAACTTATTTCTAGACTATCGCCTGTTGCTTGGCAGCATATTAATCTGAATGGCGAATATGCCTTTAATAAAGATCGTAAAGAAATAGATTTAGTTGGTTTACTCAACGGTATCGAGTCAATTAGCAACACAAAGAACGGATAAAACAAGTTACAATAATAAATGTATTTAACACTATGATATTTTCAGTAAGGACAATTAATGTCTAGAACCATCAGTAAAATAGCAAAGAAAATCGGGATAAATATTGAAACCGTGCGTTTTTATGAACGTAAGGGACTAATAAAACAACCCGTTAAACCTTTACAGGGTTATAGACAATATTCAACAGAAACGGTAAATAGAATTCGTTTCATTAGGCGTTCTCAGGAGTTAGGGTTCACCTTAAGTGAAATAGAGGGATTACTTTCACTTAATGATAGTCCCTGTAACCAAGTAGAAGAGTTAGCGAAAAAAAAATTAGTGGCTATTCAAACCAAACAAGCCGATTTATTACTTTTAGAAAAAGCATTATTAGAGCATATAGGCCAATGTCAAAGTAACGAGGATGATACGTGTTGCCCTATTATCGATTCTTTACAGCCATAACGTGTCTAATATCAGCTAACTTTTCTATACTGCCTGTCACTTAAAAAAAGTTATCAGCACGGCCAAACCTACCCATTGTTCCTATGTCGAACTATCGGCTTCGTTTTATCCTCAAATTGCATATCACTATTGCGCTACATGAAAGAGCCTGATCAAAATCAAGGTCATATTGAGCATGGTCAAAATACATTTTATTACTTTAATAAAAAAGGCTCTTGACTCCGTACCTAGGTACATGGATTACATTGATATCATAACTTAATGAGGTATCCATATGAATCAGAAAACATCAAACTTTCCAATGATAGGCGGCATTTTAGCAGCCATAGGCGCAGGGGTATGTTGTGTCGGGCCTCTAGTGTTATTACTACTTGGCATAAGCGGCTCTTGGATAGGTAATTTAACCGCATTTGAACCTTACAGACCCGTATTTGTTCTGTTTGTGGTGCTGTTATTTAGTTACTCAGGCTGGAAGATTTACCGTCCTGTAGAAGAATGTAAACCTGATACCGCCTGTGCGGTACCAGCAACACAACAGCGCCGTAAAGTTATCTTTTGGCTTAGTGCATTAACTGCACTTATTTTGGTCACTAGCAATTACTGGATACTTTGGTTCGCTTAACTTTTTATCAAACCACTTACTTTTACACTACTTAAAATTTGGGATCACCTATGAAAAAATTACTATTAAGCTGTTTACTTTCTCTTTCAAGCATCAGTGCTTTTGCTGAAACGCAAACGGTTACGCTTGACGTACCCACGATGAATTGTGCTACATGCCCAATAACGGTTAAACATTCACTAAAAAATGTCGAGGGTGTAGAAAAAGCCGAAGTCACTTACGGAACCAAGTTAGCCGTGGTTTCTTATGATGATGCCAAAACCAATGTTGATGCCTTAATAAAAGCAACAACCAATGCGGGTTATCCGTCTACATTGAAAAAATAGAGGTAAGTTATGTTTAATCCTTTAAAGCTTTTAACACGCCTTGGCGATAAAACAGGATCTTTAGGCGCGGTTGTTTCGGCAATGGGCTGTGCCATGTGCTTCCCTGCTATTGCCAACATTGCAGCGGCATTAGGTATGGGGTTTTTAGGTCAATGGGAAGGATTATTCGTCAATACTTTATTTCCATTATTTGCCTCATTAGCCTTAGCAATGAATCTTTTAGGTTGGCTTAGTCATCGCCAGTGGCACCGTAGTTTACTCGGTTCAATTGGCCCGATTTTAGTTTTATTGTCCTTATACCCTTGGTTTGAATATGAATGGAGTTCATACGCTACTTATACAGGGCTAGGGTTAATGGTTGCGGTTTCAATATGGGATATGGTTTCTCCTGTAAGTCGTCGCTGTGATGATGAAACGTGTCCTGCTTAAATTGAAAATAAAGAATTAAGGAAATATAAATGTCAGATATTAATGAAAAAGATTGTTGTTCGTCTAACTCTTTAGAGCAAAAGAAGCAATTGCACATCGCTATTATAGGTAGTGGCTCGGGTGCTTTTGCTAGTGCGATTAAGGCGGCAGAAGGTGGGGCTAGAGTAACCATTATTGAAGGTGCAGAGGTCATTGGTGGTTGCTGCGTCAATGTCGGTTGTGTCCCTTCAAAAATACTTATTCGTGCTGCGCAATTAGCGCATCAACAACGAGAAAACCCATTTGATGGACTTGAAAACAATAACCCTCAAATAAACCGTTCTCTGCTAGCACATCAACAAACAGCGCGCGTTGATGAATTACGTGGTGCTAAATACATCAGTATTTTAGAGTCAAACCCTGCATTAACCTTATTAAAAGGTTATGCGCGTTTCAAAAATGAAAATACTTTAATAGTCAACAAAGCAGACGGCTCTGAAGAAGAACTTATTGCTGATCGCATATTAATTGCTACGGGTTCTACACCTACGATCCCAGCGATTAATGGTCTAACTGATACTCCTTATTGGACATCGACTGAATCATTGTTTTCAGAAGAATTACCTGAACATCTAATAGTGATAGGTTCATCGGTAGTTGCATTGGAAATCGCACAGGCATATCGCCGTTTAGGAAGTAATGTCACAGTGTTAGCGCGCCATACGTTATTGTATGCAGAGGATCCTTTATTGGGGGAGAGGTTGACCGAGTGTTTTGAAAAAGAAGGCATTCAAGTGTTAAAAAATACCCAAGCAAATAGCGTAACCTATGATGGTAAGTTGTTCTCATTAGAGACTAATGAGGGAATATTAACAGCTGATAAATTACTTGTTAGTACAGGTCGCCATGCGAATACGGCTCAGCTTGGTTTAGAAAATATTAGTGTTGAAACACAGAAGAATGGTGCCATCGTTGTCAATGATAAAATGGAAACATCAACGGCTAATATTTATGCCGCAGGTGACTGCTCTAACATGCCACAATTTGTTTACGTAGCAGCCGCTGCCGGTAGTAGAGCAGGTATAAATATGACGGGTGGTGATGCTAGGCTTGATCTGTCGACGATGCCTGCTGTTATCTTCACAGATCCACAAGTAGCAACGGTGGGATTAACCCAAGAGCAAGCCATAACAGAGGGATTTGATGTTATTAGCCGTGTGCTAGATATGGAGAACGTACCGAGAGCATTAGCTAATTTTGAAACGGATGGGTTTATTAAACTCGTCGCTGACAAACCGACAGGTAAAATTCTTGGCGCACAAATACTCGCTCATGAAGGTGGGGAATTAATCCAAAGTGCTGTACTTGCTATTCATAATAAGATGACGGTAGATGACCTTGCAGGGCAACTATTCCCTTATTTAACGATGGTTGAGGGTTTAAAACTATGTGCGCAAACGTTTAGCAAAGATGTTAAAGATTTATCGTGTTGCGCGGGTTAAACCATTTTGTTTTTAAACAACCAATAGGAAATATCAATGATGATATGCTCAACCTGTGGCTGTTCGCTAATCAGATTAGGGATCAATATTTCGCAAGCACCAAAGATAGAGTACAAATCTGTTGAATATTGTTTTTGTTGTCAGGGATGTTTAGCCATTTTTCAAAAAAAAACAGATAAATATCTGAGGGAAACATTGGATATAAAAGTTTGCCCTACGTGTTTGGCAGAAAAACCAGTGGGGCTAACCGTACCTTTTAAGTTTAACGACCATGAATTGCACTTTTGTCGCTGTCCTTATTGTTTAGATACATTCCAAAATGATCCTCAGTTTTATATCGACAGAATGTCAGGAAAAACAGACTTCAAAGGACTGTTTTCCAATGACGAAAAAGCGTGTTGTCATTGATGAAATAACGTCACTATAAGGTGTCGAATACTCCTTTGTTATATCGAGTATTAACGTTTCATATTCGATATTACCAATAATTTATAATTTATTGTTTTAGGTGGTAACTATTTGGTTTTTTAGTTACCACTTCTTTAAGGTCAAAAGGCTTATCAATAAATTACATATTTATTGCTATAAAATTTAGTATCAACATTTATTTCAAATAAGGAAACGATAATGAACAGCCAAAAAATTGAAAATATCCCTATTGAACATGCCTCTTTTCTAAATAAAATCCCGGACTTTAATGGTTTTATCCGAGCAGACGATGAATTATTAGACTTTCCATTAAGTATTTCTCAATTAGCAAATGCCGCTCAAACTACGGTGCACACTGTCAGGAACTATGTGCTTGAAAACTTATTACACTGCAATGAGCAAACCAAATCAGGCTACGGTCGTTATAATTTATGTGCATTGAAACGTCTTCGGTTTATTCGTACAGCTAGAGCAGCAGGTCTCCTGCTTCTTGATATTAAGCCTTTATTAATGGCTATAAATGCTGACAACAATAACATTCCAGACGAAACACTTAATCTACTGAATATTAAAATCCAACATAAGAAAGCCTACTTAGAGCTAGTTACTAAGCAAATTGAACAATTAGTTCAAATTTGATAATGCAATTCCATTTAAATCTTCCCATATTCATTTGTACATTATTCAGTGCCTCCCCGAATTAACAAAATTCGTTTTACTCTGATTCGATTGGAAGCTTTAACGATAACAAGGATGCCATAGCCACAAATGAACTTGATATCCACAGGCAGGCTTCAAGACCATATTCTTGATATACCCAACCTGAAAGTACGGTACCAATTAATCTCCCCATCGCATTAGCCATATAGTAAAAACCAACATCAAGCGATACACCGTCACTACCTGCATAGCTGACGATGAGATAGCTATGTAAAGAAGAGTTAATGGCGAAAACAGCCCCGAAAATCAGTAGCCCTATAATGATTGAAGCTTGAATGTGAAAATTAAAATGTAAGGCCAAAGCAATCACAGCAGGTATTAATGTTAAATAGCTTGCCCATACAAATGCGGCTCTACCCGTTGGCACTTTACCCTGCTTTTTTCCTGTAAAATAAGGGGCAATAGATTGTACTATGCCATAACCAATGACCCAGCTTGCCATAAAGCCACCGACCCACCAATGATCCCAATTAAAGGTTACAGCTAAAAAGACGGGCAACGCTACGACAAACCAAACATCTCTTGCACCAAATAAAAACATTCGAGCAGCAGAAAGAATGTTTATTGACGAACTCTTAGAGAAAATATCATTAAATTTAGGTTTATTTGTCGCCTTGCCCATATCATCTTTTAATGCGATTAAACTAAATACCCATACGATGGCTAATAGTGAAGCCATTAAGATGATTGCACCTTTAAATTCAAGCAAGGTGAGTAACAAACCTCCAAGAAAGAACCCTACACCTTTTAGCGCATTTTTAGACCCTGTAAGAAGTGCAACCCACTGATAAAGCTTACCTTCAGCGCCTTCTGGCACAAGTAATTTTATCGAGCTTTTCGCACTCATTTTATTTAAATCTTTGGCGATACCTGATAATGCCTGTGCCGCCATTACGTAGATAACTGTTAACATTTCAGCAGGGACAGCGAGCATGCCAAGAGCAATTATTTGTATGGCTAGGCCGATGTTCATGGTTTTGTTGAGACCAAGCCTTGCGCCTAACCAACCCCCAACAAGGTTAGTGATAACACCAAATATTTCATAAAATAAAAACAGCATGGCAATATTTAAAGGGCTATATCCTAACTGATGAAAATACAGCACTACGAGCATGCGTAGTGCGCCATCGGTTAAAGTAAACGCCCAATAATTACCCGTTATCACCAAATATTGTTTAATTTGTGGTGATAACGCTTTGAGTGATAAAAGCCCCATGATTAACCTTTGTCCGCCAAACCAACCATACGTGCTAGCTCAGCCGTTCTATTGGCATAACCCCATTCATTGTCATACCAGACATAAAGCTTTACTTGGGTATCATTTACTACCATCGTTGATAATGCATCAATAATGCTTGAACGAGGGTCAGTTTTATAATCAATAGATACTAGTGGACGTTCTTCGAATCCCATGATGTCTTTTAACTCACTTATTGATGCTTGTTTAAGTAATTGGTTTACTTCTTCAATCGTTGTACCGCGAGCTACTTCAAATACACAATCTGTAATTGATGCATTGGCTAAAGGGACTCGTATCGCATGACCATTAAGCTTCCCTTTAAGTTCAGGAAAAATATGCGTAATTGCCGTAGCAGAACCTGTTGTTGTTGGTATTAAACTTGTGCCACAAGAGCGTGCTCTGCGTAAATCTTTATGAGGAGCATCTAAAATGGTTTGTGTATTGGTTATGCTATGAATAGTTGTCATTGAACCATGTTTAATGCCAATTTTTTCATGAATAACTTTGACCACTGGTGCTAAACAGTTAGTAGTACATGAAGCTGCCGTAACGATAGGATGAATAGCTTTATCGTATAGTTCATCATTCACTCCCATAACGATATTCAATACACCATCTTCCTTCACAGGGGCTGTAACCACCACACGTTTTACACCTTGATCTAAATAGGCTTGTAACAGGGCTTTAGTTTTTATTTTTCCTGATGCCTCAATAACCACATCGCAACCAGACCAATCAGTATCTTGGGTGGCTTTGTTTTGCGTACAAGGTATAAGGTTACCATTGATAACTATTGAATCCCCTTCATGAGTAGCCTCATGATGCCAACGCCCATGTACTGAATCAAACGTCATTAAGTGCGCTAGTGTTTCAGCATTTCCCGCAGGATCATTGATTTGAATAATCTCTATATCATCCCAATCAAATGCTGCACGCATTGATAAACGTCCCATACGGCCAAAGCCGTTAATACCAATTTTAATCGTCATAAGTGTGTCCTAAAATTATAAATATGAATTAAAGTAATCGAGTTGAACTGGATGTTTTAGTGCTTTAGGTCGTATTCCCTGTACTGCTTCAATTACCTTTTCACCAGACCACCCAAAAGCTAAAAGAATAAGCCCAATCACTAACCCTGTTCTGCCTGAGCCACCTTTGCAATGAACGGCAATGGTGCCTTTATTATTTATCACATCTAAAATGTTAGCTTTGTGAGCATCCCACTGAGATTCAAAGGCTTGGCTTGGGGCAGCATCATCTAAAATGGGTAATTGAACCCACTCAACCCCTTGTTTCTCGCATTCAACGGGCAGAGAGTGTGCATTGTGTTTTTCCATTTCTTCATCAAACATCAACGTAATAAGCATGCTAGTACCTGCTTGTTTAAGTGTTGAAATAGACTCAACTAAAATAGAGTCTTTCGTGCCAGGGCACGGGGTAAAAATAAGTTGGCTACCGTTTTTAAGAGGCAAAATATCAAAAGGATGTGACATTATTTTTCCTATCGTTAATTATCTGTGCAATGTATTGATTTACAGGCGTTAGAGTAAGACTTACTTTCTATTTGAATGGTGACGTGTGAAAGATTAAAGTCATGTTGAATAGTAGACGTTATCTCATCGAGTAAATTCCCATCAATTATCCAGTCCTCATGTTTGACTATATGAACACTAAATGAATTTTCACTGGTTGAAATTGCGGTAATATGTAAATCATGGAAGCTCGCTATATCTGAGTGACTTTTTAAGTAAGCGGTAATTGCTTTCACATCAACACCATCGGAAACTCCATCAAACATAAGGTGGACAGTACTTTTAAATAATGACCAAGTTCCAATTACAACAACTAAAGCAACGAGTAAACTCATCATCGGGTCGAGCCAAGGCAATTGCCATTTAAAATAAACTATCCCTGAAACGACTACAGCTAAAGAGACTAAAGCATCAGGTTGCCATAAGCCTAATACCACACCAAGCATAATGCTTAAGCCAACCCAAACTGATAAATAACGCTCAAAAATACCATTGTTCAATCCTTTAAATAATTATTTACTGAAACTCGCTCTATCAGGTCTATTTTGCATGTTAGCTAAACGCTGAAGTTCGTTACTAATCAGAGGAACATTATTCTCTGTGGTTTGTGCAATAACAGATTTAGCCCATAATGGCAGCTCAGAGTTAATACGATAAAACACCCACTGACCATGCTTTCTATCAGTTATCACCTTAGCTTTTTTCAAAACAGCTAAATTACGTGATACCTTAGGCTGGCTATTTTCTTCCAACGCCTCCATTAATTCGCAAACACAAAGTTCACCATGATAATGCGTCAACATTAACGTTTTCAGTCGGATATCATCGGTTAGGCTTTTATAAAAGGAGATGGGTTCAAATTCGTCACTTTCGACATCAATTGAGGTTTTTGTATCACCACAACTGATCTTAGCGTCCTTTTCTTCAACCAAAAGAAACATCGATAGACGGTTGTTAAGCTCGTTTAATGTTGTAGAAAAAGGGTTACTACCCGAACGCTCTTTTGGATCGGGAAAATCCCAAGCTAATTGCTTAACGGCATTAGGGTAGCTGCGACATTCATTATTGGCTTTATCGCATAAGGTAATAACGTAATCAAAAGTTTGACTTTCAAAGACATTTACATTTTTAGACACCAAATCGTTTGCATCTAATCCAAATTTATCTAATGCATCAAATGTACGATAATCAACCTTCTCTGGTTGAGTTCCTGCACTATAAACATCAAATATGTCACCAGCTTTATGTCTCATTAAAGCTTCAGCCATTTGAGATCTAGCCGAGTTAGCAGTGCAAAGGAAAAGGATTTTTTTCTTTTTCAGGCTTTTCATAGTAAATCCTAATATTTGTATATATGAAATATTATATATACAAATATCTATATGTAAATGATTTTTTATCTGAAAGTATGATTAGAATTTTCTTAGGGAAACTTTACGTGCCAGTAGAGCTTGAACAATTAGAAATAGACTATTCGCGATTAATGCAACATTTAGTACATTAATTCATAATATGGGAGCCACTGATATAGCTAAGGAATTAGGAATAGGCAGATCTACAGTTTATAAAATTCTAAATGAAGATAATCCTAAAAAAGTTAATATTTCATCCTAATGCCGATTTCGAGGGGATGGGCACAAAATCCCTAAAACAAGCAATACAATCATGTTTTTTGATAATCTTTTTCATTCGCTACTCTTTAGATTTCTGCCGATATTTTAGCCTGACGTATACGGTCTTACACATGTCGCCTTTCAAGACACGTTAACTGCTATTATTGCTTGCGGCGAACGTATTTAAATAATCAAGTTGAACATTATTTTTCAGCGCCTTGGGGCGTATTTTTTGAACTGTTTCAATCACTCTTTCACAAGGCCAGCCTAACGATAGAAGAATAAGGCCAATGACCAACCCTGTTCTGTCAGTACCACCTTTGCAGTGAACTGCAATAGTCCCTTTGCTTTTTATTATGGATAGAATATTGGGTTTTTGAGCATCCCATAGAGGCTCAAATAGTTTATTCGGTGCTTCATCATCAATAATGGGGAGTTGAATCCATTTAACACCCTGTTTTTCGCATTCGGAAGATAACGAAGAGACATTGTTTCTTTCCATTTCTTCATCAAACATCAATGTTATCAGCATGTCCGCCCCGGCTCGCTTGAGTGTTGAAATAGATTCAACTAAATTAGCACCCTTCGTGCCAGAACACGGGGTAAAAATGAGCTGTGCGCCGCTATCAAGCGTTAAAATATCATAAGGATGTGACATTATATTTGCCTATCATTGAATTGCTGCGTGATGTGCCGAGTTAGGTTGAAAGCCTTGAGCGCCACAATCAACGCAAGCTATCATTTCACCACGTTGCCTAGTTCATCTAATATCAATTGCCCATCTTCCTTGTGATAAGGGCCTTGCGGCCAATTCTCTAAGACATCTAATACCTGCTCACTTGGCCTGCATAACTTTACGCCCTTTGCGGTGCATACTATGGGGCGATTGACCAAAATCGGATGTTCTAGCATGGCTTCAATGAGTGCTTCATCGCTTACATCTTCAGACAGCAGTCCAAGCGCTTCCGCTGGTGACTTGCTCGTACGAAGCGCCTTGCGAGGTGTCAAATTTGCTGCTGCAAATAAGCCAAGCAATTGCGGTTTTGTCCAACCTTCCTTCTGGTAGTCGATAACAATAGGCTCGTAGCCTGCGTCGCGAATAATGTTTAGTACGTTTCGCGACGTGCCGCATGCTTCATTGTGATAAATAACAATCATGTTTATTCCTTAGTTAAAGCCCAATTACGCAAACCAATGCCTAGTGCGGTTAGCAAACCATACAAGCGATAGCATCACGGGCACTTCTACCAACACGCCAACAACGGTGGCAAGCGCAGCCCCTGAGTGAAGACCAAAGAGTGAAATCGCCACAGCAACTGCAAGCTCAAAAAAGTTAGAGGAGCCAACCATACCTGCGGGTGCGGCCACATTGTGAGGTAGTTTCATACGCTTTGCCATGTAGTAGGTAATCGCAAAAATACCGTAAGTTTGTATCAACAAAGGAATAGCAATTAACACGATGGCTTCAGGCTTGGATAAAATGGTTTCGGCCTGAAAACCAAATAGTAATGCCACTGTTGTCAGTAAACCAATAATTGACCATGGTTTCATTTTGGCAAGAAATGAGTCTATTTTTGAGTGGTCATTACCGTTGTCCAGCTTTTTACGGGTTAACGCTCCCGCTATTAAGGGAACAAGTACATAAAGCACCACCGACAACAGCAAGGTGTCCCATGGCACAGTAATATCCGTCACCCCAAGGAGTAAACCAGCAATAGGTGCAAAGGCAAAAATCATAACAATGTCATTTATGGACACCTGAACTAAGGTGTAATTAGCATCACCTTTCGTCAATTGGCTCCACACGAATACCATGGCTGTACAGGGGGCAACGCCCAGTAAAATCATTCCAGCGATGTATTCAGTGGCAGTGGCTGGGTCAACCCAATCAGCAAACAACACTTTAAAAAACAGCCAGCCAAGAAAGGCCATTGTGAAAGGCTTGATTAACCAATTGATAACTAGGGTTAAGATCAGGCCTTTGGGTTTTTTGCCGACATCTTTGATAGATGTAAAGTCAATTTGCACCATCATTGGGTAAATCATTAACCAAATGAGCACTGCAATCACAATATTTACATGCGCATATTCAAGTTGCGCAATCACAGCAAAAGCGTCGGGCACAGTGGTGCCAGCTATTATGCCTACTATGATGGCAAGGCCAACCCATACCGATAAGTAACGTTCGAACAATCCCATGATTTACTCCTTATAATGACTTTTGGCTAACGCGTTGACTCACTTGCTCAGCTGTTTCAACACGCTCCGAATAACGTTCAACAAAATAATCTTTACTATCTCTCAGTAATAGCGTGAACTTCATCAGCTCTTCCATCACATCCACAATGCGGTTGTAATACGGAGACGGTTTCATGCGACCATCGTCATCGAATTCTAAAAAGGCTTTGGCAACCGAGGATTGATTAGGAATTGTAACCATGCGCATCCATCGTCCTAAAATGCGCATTTGATTCACCGCATTAAAGGATTGTGAGCCGCCACATACTTGCATGATGGCAAGGGTTTTTCCTTGTGTTGGGCGCACACCGCCCATGTTAAGTGGCACCCAGTCAATTTGGCTTTTGATAATGCCCGTCATCGCGCCATGACGCTCAGGTGAGCACCACACTTGGCCTTCAGACCATACCATTAACTCTCGCAGCTCTTTGACTTTGGGATGTGTTTCATCCTCCGTATCAGGCTGTGGTAAGCCTTTGGGGTCAAAAATACGCGTTTCGGCACCAAATGCCGTCAGCAAGCGTGCACTTTCTTCAACGGCTAATCGGCTGAAAGAGCGCTCTCTTAGCGAGCCGTATAACAGCAATATTCTAGGCTTATGCACTGATGTATTGATATTCATTTTGTCGGTGCTGGGCGTATCTAAAAGATGCTTTTCAATATTAGGCATAGTGGTATCTTGCATTGTCATTAGCGCACACCTATTTCAGCAAGGGCTTGCTTAAGCGCGTCTTTATCTAATTTTTGCTCGGCAATACTCTTGAGTTTTTGCACTCGCTGCGCTATTTCATCGATACAGGCTAAAAATGTTTCTTCCATTTGTGCCACATAACCTTCGATTTTGGATGGGTTGCTCAAGCCCCAATGCACTTTCAGGCTATTACCAAAATACAGTGGACACGTTTCACCTGCGGCAGAGTCACATACCGTGACCACGACATCAGGCTGAAAATCTGCAAAGTCATCCCATGATTGGCTTTGTAAACCCTCAATGGCATAGCCTGTTTGCGCAAGAAACTTAAGCGATAAAGGATGCACCTCACCAACGGGTTGACTACCTGCACTTTTCGCTTCAATCACACCCCCCGCAATCTGGTTAGTGATGGCTTCAGATAAAATGCTTCTGCATCGATTATGCGTACAAATATAGAGAATTTTCATGTGTTGGCCTTAAATTAACAGCAAGAGAGTGTTGAAGATTGCGACGACACCAATTTTTTTAGTGCATCACCAAAGTATGTATCGTTGTGCTCAGCGGCATTCACAATGACATCGTGTGCCCACGCAGGAAGCGTTGGGTGTAGTTTGTAGAACACCCATTTGCCGCGTCTTTCATCCGTAAGAATGCCGCATTTTCGCAATTGTGCTAAATGGCGTGATGTTTTTGGTTGGTCTAGCGCCAGTGCTTCCATTAAATCGCAAACACAGGCCTCGCCAGTCTTGGCGATTAATAGGAGTGACTTGAGTCGCGTGTCATCAGCTAAGCATTTAAAAAACGTACATGGATTCATAATTTATACATGTGAAATTTAACATATGTGAAATATCACATATAAATATGAAGTGGTCAAGTGTAATCTGAAATTTGAAGGGTTTAAGCGATCATTTGTTGTAACTGAGAACTTACCTAAGCCATTATATTTTTGTTCACTGTGAGAAAATGAGTAATGCTTGCGATGGTAGTCATTCACCGCCTATTGAGTATGTAGAATTGACACAAAATTATCACTAAAAATTTATGTCGAGAAGGTCCGGTATAAAAGTACAGAGGACGGTAAGCTTTGCTCAAACTATGAAACGACGATAGTCCAATCTGATATTTGCTAATGCAAATTAGATTGTTACATTGATACTGTACTTTGTCGCGACTGATGCCGATTTCGAGGGGATAGGCACAAAACCCCATAATAATTCGCTTAGTTCAAAATCCGATAATGCAATAGAACTGTCTTTTTGAAATGGTGTACCTAATGCTACTATTTCTGTTAATCATTAATAAGAATCTTTGGTTTATTTTGGGTATACTTCAAAGAGACCGTTTAAAGTCAAGTATTATAATAGTCCATTAAATGTCGGAAACTATGTATAATGGACTATAATAATAAGACTATGTAAAATGGACTATCTCCTTGTTGATCAATTTTCGAACTTACGCATATTTAAGAGCCTCAACCAAAGAGCAAGATGCGGAACGTGCAAAAAGCGCATTGTTACGATTTGCAAACGATCATGATTTGTTAATCTCTGCGTTCTTTGCAGAAAACGAATCTGGAGCCACGCTTCAAAGACCTGAATTATTTAGATTACTAGAAATAGCCCAGAAAGGTGATGTAGTACTTGTCGAACAAATAGATCGGATATCTAGATTAAAAGATGACGATTGGGACTCGCTCAAATCCATCATAAAAGAAAAAGGTTTAAAAGTGGTATCATTAGATTTACCTACAAGTCACCAATTTGCAGTAGTAAATGATGAATTCACAGGAAGAATGTTGTCAGCTATAAATGACTTGATGCTCGACATGCTTGCAGCTATTGCAAGAAAGGACTATGAAGATCGAAGACGACGACAAAAAGAAGGTATTCTTAAAGCTAGGTCCGAAGGTCGATATCGTGGACGACCAATAGATATAGAATTACAACAAAAGGTTGAAGGCATGTTGTCGGATAAAAAATCCTATGACTATATTCAGAACATTTTAGGTTGTTCTCGCTCAACAATTTCTAAAGTTTCGAAAAGACTAAAATTAAATAATCTGAAACTCTAAATATCACCTAAGGTTAATTTCGAGGGGATGGGCACAAAACCCCAATATGCTTCGGATTAGAAACTGTTTTACGAATAAAACTATAAAGCATTGTTTCCGCTATTTGATGACCACGCAGTATGACTATATCATCTCTGTCATTCGGAAAATAAGTGTTAAATACTTCTAAAGACGAATCCAAATCTTTTACAAAACTATCATCCATACATATACCTCTAAAATATACTCAACGTTACAGTAACGGTGAGTAATAGCTTGAATCAGTTAAACTATTACGAGTCCGAATTAATAGTTTTTTACTCCCGACACGGACACTGATTTAAGAAGTGAAAATCTTCTATTGGAAGAGCATCAGCTTAACAACATACTGTTATTAAGCGATAAATACTAGTGTATGGCAAGTGCTAAATTGCACGAGTTAGCCTAGAAAGGAACGGCTACAAAACCTATAAATAGATTAATAAAGGCAGAATGATAATTAAGAAAATTTACAGATTTTCTTACTGTTACTAATGATAGACCCTCTACAGTAATGTCGTCAGTTATTGCTTTTTGTAAGGTACTCTATAAAAACAAAAATAGTCGTTTTAATATTTGGGGAATATGATAAGGTTTCTTCAGTCGTTCAGGCATTGATTCATTTGCTATAGGTGCCATAATGAGATGCTAATTCTATTCATTTTAATGTTTCAATATGCAGCTGTATTATTATGAGAATCATGATGTTACTTTAATGTTTTGAGTACGTTTTAATTTTTTAACGCCTGACTTTTGGGTAGGTTTACTCTTAGTGAATTTTGAAAAGTGTAAAGAATAATACTATTTTATAGTATTAAATTTACAGAGTTTATTTTTTTATAAGAAAAATGCTTTTAATGTATTAAAATATAATACATTGATTTTCATACTCCGATAAAATATACCCTTGGAGATAGCTTGTCACACACACACACTAAGTTTACACTTTTTTTGGGTGATTACCGTTCTGACGATATAAAGTTATCAGTGTAAAGGTAATTAGATTCTTTACACTTTTTACTCTAAACCCAGTATTCGTACTGGGTTTTTTATGCGTATTGCGCTGTGATGATAATCAAAAAACTATCAATATAAGACCTCATTAGGCTGTAAAGTGAAATAGTATTGTTGGTAATGTTAAATTACAGTAAATTTTATCTTGTATTTAATTGATATATATCGTTAACACTTACCATTAAACTACTTTCCCCTGATTACACAATGAGAAACATGAAAACTAATATCTTATTTTTATTTCTTGTTTTGCAATTCTTGAGCCCTAGTTCACACGCTCAACCTACTTCAGACGTTACTCATATTTTATTTATAAATTCAACAAATCAAGATATGCCTTGGTATAAAAGTGTTGAGCTTGGACTGCGTACAGAGCTTACAAAACGTTCTTTTAGTTATGAACTATTTGTCGAAAATATGGATGTAAATCGCTTTGATGAAGTTAATCAAAAACAGTTAATGAAAGACTACCTCAAACAAAAATATAAAAATAAGCACATCGATATCATCGTTACTCAGTCGCCTTCTGCAGCGACGTTACTATCTCAATTAGATGATTTTTTTATAAATGCTCCACGAATATACTTAGAGCCAGGCGCCCAGTTTAATCTACCAAAAAAGACCAGCGGAGCTGTGATCCAAGCTAAATTAGATTATGCGCAAGCAACAGCAAATGCTGTTAATTTAATGAAGCCTAAAAAATTGATCGTGATTTTAGATACAAAAAACGATATTGGTATGAGCTTTCATCGAGGACTATTTTCGGTTATTAACCGTGATTTTTCGTATTTAAGTGTAGAAAAGTGGTTTGATCTTCCATTACCAGAATTACTCACCAAAGTAAGAAATGCCCCAGCAGATTCAATTATTTTATTTACCCCCATTTTTAGGCGTTACGATAATAAATCACTTAGTCCTTATCAGCTAGTAGAGCGATTAACTGAAGAAAGTCCGGCGCCAGTGTTTAGCTATTGGGAAGTACTATTAGGCTCAGGTGTTGTTGGTGGGTATGTATTGTCGGGTGAAAAAATAGGTAAACGTATTGCCGATTCAATAGTTTTTTATAATGAAAATAAAGCGTTAAATGAAATTAGTGGTGAAGGGCTTAGTACATACTCATATGATTGGCGACAATTAAGTAAGTTTAATATTGCTCCGCAGAGCTTGCCAGAAGAGTCAATTATCTCTTATTACGAGCCAACTTACTTTGAGAAAAATAAAATATTAATTTACAGCGCTACTGTAATTATTTTTATTCTTAGCAGTTTTTTAGTTTTTGTTTTGTTTTTAAACCAACGCCGCATTCAACTTTTAAAAGAGCTTGATGAAGAAAAGCAAAGATTAGAGTCGCGCGTTGAAGAGCGCACTGAAGAGCTTTTGCACGCCAAGGAAGAAGCAGAGCATCTGACATCCGCTAAGTCTGAGTTTTTAGCAAATATGAGTCATGAAATTAGAACCCCTATGAGTGGGATTATTGGTTTGACTAATATTTTGCTCGAAAAAGGTTTACCTGGTGAGTATGAGTATTATTTAGATAAAATTAAATACTCCTCAGATCAACTCCTGGTGGTTATTAACGATATTTTAGACTTTTCAAAAATTGAGTCTGGAAACATTAACCTTGAGGAATTTCCTTTTTCTGTAAATTCGATTGTTGATTATATCAAAGCAACCTTCAATGAATTGGCCCAAAGTAAAGGGGTCACATTTGATATTGTCATTGATGAGGCAGTTAAACTGGACTTAATCGGCGATGTAGTGCGAATAAATCAGGTGCTGTTAAATTTATGCTCTAACGCAATTAAATTCACCCCTCACGGCACTGTATCGGTTTTAATTGAGTCAAGAAAGTTATTAGACGATCCGCAAAGTGTTTGCTTATATTTTACAGTTAAAGACTCAGGTATTGGCATCGCTGAGGATAATCTTAGTAATTTATTTGAATCATTTACTCAGGCAGATAGTTCTACAACTAGGAAGTTTGGTGGTACAGGGTTAGGTTTAACAATTAGTAAGAGTTTATGCCAATTGATGGGTGGTGATATAACAGTACACAGCACTCAAGGTGTGGGTAGTGAGTTTGTAGCTTCGGTGGAAGTTAAATTGAACAACCAAGCGTTGATTGATGATACGCCTAACCTAATCTTTACTGATCCGTTTGATGTATTAATTATAGATGATAATGAAGAGGACCTTAAAGTAATTGAAAATCAGTTTACAGCTATGGGTTTAGCATGTACTGCGTGCTCGTCTGCTAAGCAAGCTATTGATATTATTGAACAGAATAAAGAAAAATTTAAAGTCATTATTGTCGATTGGATAATGCCAGCGATGAGTAGTGAAACATTTTTAACGCGTATTTATAATATTAATCCCCAGCTTTGCAGTAATATAATTGTACTTACAAGGGATCATGAGGTTTTACTTAATGATGTGGCTAACAAAATAAATATAAACACAATTTTGCAAAAACCTGTTTATTCGAGTGTCTTGTATAAGGAGGTGAGCAGTAGAGTGTTAGGTTTTTTTAATGAAGTGCCTAAAGTAAATACTGTGAGTGAACAGTCGCTGGCGGGTATTAAAGTATTAGTTGTGGAAGATAATTCAATCAATCGACTCATAGTTACCAACATACTAGAAAATAGCGGCGCTCAGGTTTACTTAGTTGATAATGGATTAGAGTGCATCCAAACAGTAAAGTTAGAGCCGTTTGATATAATTTTAATGGATATTCATATGCCTATCATGGACGGTGTTGAGGCGACTCAAATTATTCGTAATGATAGTGATGAAACTATCGCAAATATTCCAATAATTGCCTTAACAGCTAATGTTATGAAAGATGATATTACACGATACTTATCTATTGGCATGAATGCTCATGTTGCAAAACCCATTAAAACACAAAAACTACGTGAAACTATAATTCGCTGTTTAAATAAATAGTTGCGCTATATAAATAACTTAATATTTTTATCAAATACCTTCCGCAATCCCTTCCATTGGCTTGAGCCGATTTTTTAATAACTTAAAAAAATTTATAAAATAGAATTTGACTCACGCGTGTTTGTATGTGAAATTCCATATATTCGATTTTTCGTATATTCACTTGGTAAAGGTTGAGTTATAAATGTCAGAAGTTAATGGGTTACCAAATACAAATAAAATACACAGCGTTGTTCCACATACTAAAAATTTTAATGTTAGTTTTTCTGAGCACAAACCTAAAATTTTATTGTTATATGGATCATTAAGAGCGCGTTCTTATAGTAAGTTGGTAATAGAGGAGAGTGCACGTTTATTAACGTATTTTGGTGCTGAGGTTAAAATTTTTAATCCTGAAGGTTTACCTCAAACCGATAGTGAAGATGAATCACACCCTAAAGTACAAGAGTTACGAGATTTAATGCTTTGGTCAGAAGGGCAAGTATGGTGCTCTCCAGAACGTCATGGCTCAATGACGAGCATATTCAAAAACCAAATTGATTGGATACCACTCAATTTAGGTGGTGTAAGGCCAACGCAAGGTAAAACACTCGCAGTGCTGCAAGTTTGTGGTGGATCGCAATCATTTAATGTAGTGAATCAACTACGAGTATTAGGGCGTTGGATGCGTATGGTAACAATACCAAATCAGTCCTCAGTGCCACAAGCTCATTTAGAATTTGAAGAAAATGGGCGCATGAAACCCTCTCCACTTTATAATCGGATTGTTGATGTTATGGAGGAGTTGATAAAATTTACTTTGTTATTACGAGATCAAAAAGATTACTTTGTAGATCTTTATTCTGAACGTGTGGAATCTGCAGAAGAACTTAGCCAACGCGTTAATCAAAGCTCTATTTAGGACAGAACAATGGGATTATTTGAACGTTATCTTTCTGTGTGGGTAGCCTTAGCTATTACTTTTGGTATTGTAGCTGGTTCTATAATGCCAAGTGCATTTAGCTTAATTGCTGGTTTTGAATATGCCCATGTAAATATTGTAATCGCAGTACTTATTTGGTTGATGATTTACCCAATGATGGTGCAAATTGATTTTTCATCAATTAAAGATGTAGGTAAAAAACCAAAAGGGTTAGTGCTCACTATCGTTATTAATTGGCTTATAAAGCCCTTTACTATGGCGCTACTAGGCTGGTTATTTTTTAAGGGTATTTTTGCCGATTTTGTTGACCCACAAACAGCTACAGAATATATAGCTGGTATGATTTTGTTGGGTGTTGCGCCTTGTACCGCTATGGTGTTTGTGTGGAGTCAATTGACAAAAGGCGATGCTAATTACACCTTAGTGCAGGTATCAATAAATGACATAATTATGATTTTTGCCTTCGCACCTATTGCAGGGCTATTACTTGGTGTGACTGATATTACTGTACCTTGGGATACACTGCTATTATCGGTGGTATTGTATGTACTTATCCCGCTGGTGGCCGGTGCTGTTACCCGTAAAAAGCTTGATAAAGAAGATGACCATACGTGTTTAAATAACTTTTTAAAGGTAATGAAACCTTATTCTATTATTGGCTTACTCGCGACAGTAGCGCTATTGTTTGGTTTCCAATCGCAGATATTAATAGAAAAACCAGAGGCAATAGTTCTTATTGCAATCCCGCTTTTAATTCAAACTTACGGTATTTTTGCGATTGCTTATATTGCAGCTAAAAAAATGGGGCTTGCACATAACATAGCGGCGCCTGCATGTATGATTGCCACTTCAAACTTTTTTGAGCTAGCTGTTGCGGTTGCTATTTCATTATTTGGTTTACATTCTGGGGCTGCACTTGCCACTGTGGTGGGAGTGTTGGTAGAAGTCCCCGTAATGCTAAGCTTGGTATACTTTGCAAATAAAACCCGCCATTGGTTTAATTAAGGCGGTATGCAGCATAATCTCTGCTGGCATACTTTTTAAAATGATCTGTCGATGGCTTTCATCTATTTACAGAATAAAGGGCATAGCTGTTTATTTTTGTAAGTTCTCGTTTATCTGAGTGTTTTTTGTTTAGTACTATTAATAAACGTTTAAACTTAGTTTGCAGCCTTGTGCTTCTATAGATATTGAACAACACTTTAGTTATCAATATAACGAGTGGCAGGCTATGCAAAAGAGTAAACTCTGGCTTTTAAAGTACTTCAAAGGTATCTCTTTTGTTTTGTTTTTGATGATACTTATTAGTTTTAATTTCATTTTAAATGATGCATTACATCAAAAAGCACATGTTTCTGGGCAGCAGTTTGTTAAACGCGTTTATGAATTAAATTTATCTCCCTCTATAAATAATGAAGTGTTGGTCGCATTAGCTAAAAATGAAGGCTTTAAGTTAGAGCTGCAAAATTCTTCTGATCACTTTAGGAACTTAGTAAATTTAGAACGCGAAGTTTTTACTTTTAAAACGTTAAGTTTGAGCCTTTATCACTATCCAGTGTGGGTAACACAAAGCTACTTATTTATATTTTTGAATCTGATTATATTAGGCGCTGCTAATTGGTCTTATCGCTGGTGGAGCCTGTTAAAAGTAAACCGTAAAGTAATGCCTAAAAATACAGTTATACAGCCGACTAAAATTATTCAACAAAGGCATAAAAATACTCAACTAATCGAACAGGCAAAAAAATGTGATTTAAGTTCTTTGTATGGAGTTAATACTGCATCACATAACTTATTTTTACTTATTGAGTGTGATTGTAGCTTTGATAAAAAAACGGATATAGAAGCCAATTTTAAAGTCTTAATTACTAAAAAATTAGCCGAGCTTAAAGATGTGTCGGTAAAAATACTAAACTCTAATTACTTAGCGGTTACCTTACCAAACATTTCTATTAGCGAGTTGAATAGCTACGTTGAAAAGCTTCATAAAAATGTGTTTTTAATATGTCAAAATCATCAAAAAAATATTACTCATAAAAATATTAAAATAGGTGCGTGTGATTATCAATTAGGCGCTGATCAAGTGGCGGTTTATAAGCTAGCAAAATCAGCACTCGCGCTATCACAAAGCAGCCTATTGCAGCATTGCCACCGTTTAACGTTAAATCACTGCCAAGAAAAACACCTCTCTAGCAAACAGGTTATAGAAAACATTAAAAAGAATAAATTTATATTATTCTTTCAGCCTGTATTTGAACTCTCTAGTGGAGATATCCTGCAGCATGAAGCTCTTATTCGGGTTAGGCATAGCCAACTTGGTTTACTGGCCGCTCGTTATTTTATTAAGCAGGTTTATAGTGATCAAGACGCTTTAATATTAGATAAAGCTGTAATAACACAAGTCAAAAAGCTAATGCTCAGTGAGTCTTCGGCTTTAACAGTTAGTGTAAATCTACACCCTAAAAATTGGTTTAATACTGTATTTTGGGAGTGGTTAGCCAATCAAATGGCAGAGCTTAAGTTAAATACTAAATTACAATTTGAAATAAGTGAGGCAGAATTTTTTACTCATAGAGAGTCGATAACTAATGCACTCAATGTTATTAAAAAAGGGCATTCACATATTGTGATTGATAATGTAAAAAGCAGTGAGAAAGTAGCCATGCTAGTTGATTATAACCAAGTATGTGGGCTTAAGTTATCTTACGAACTGGTTCATTTGTTAGATGAAAAAACTCAAAGTCAAAAGAAAATAAAAAGGATAGTCGAAGCCGCTAGTCTTTTAAATCTACCCGTATACGCGGTGGGCGTAGAGACTCAAAAAGAGCTACTTACGCTTACCAAATTGGGAGTGGTAGGAGCTCAAGGTTTTTACTTTTCAGAGCCACTTCAAGAGTTTACGCAAGCGGTATTTAATTAAGGTCTAGATTAACCCTCTATATTTAAGCCCATTTAAGCCTTGAAGCCCGCCAGTATGAACAGCAATAATTTTACTCCCAGATGGGAAATAATCTTGCTCAATAAGCTGCCACAATGCATACATCATTTTTCCGCTATAAATAGGCTCAAGCGGTAGGTTGTGTGTGCGGCCTATATCTTGGCAAAACTGCCATAACTCAGGTGAAAACTTACCATAGCCACCATCATGAAACTCTGTGAGTAACTGCCAGTTAGTTTGATTATTAGCTTTAGCGCTCAGCTTTTTTATTTCTTCATTTAAATAATCAGCTTGTTTTAATACCGCTATACCAATAACTTGTGTTGTTGAAGCACTGCCTTCTATTAGTCCAGCAAGTGTGCCACCACTACCTGTAGGACAAACTAAGTAGCTATGTTCGGGTAAGCTTTGTACTAATTCTTTACACCCTAATAAAGCATGTTCATTTGTACCACCTTCAGGGATGATATAAGCGTTTGGAAAGCGCTCTTGCAAAGCATTAAGGTAATCGCTGTCTTGGCGTTTTCGATACTCTATACGATTAACAACATGTAGGTTCATACCACAATGTTTTGCAAATTGGATTGTTGGGTTGTTGTTATCCAGTTCTGGTCCGCGAATAATCGCGCGAGTTTTTATATTAAATTCTTTTCCTGCCGCTGCGCAGGCATGAATATGGTTTGAAAACGCACCACCAAAAGTCAGAAGCTCTGTTTTATTTATCTTTTGCATATACGCTAAATTGTATTTTAATTTACGCCATTTATTGCCACTTATTAGCGGATGGAGTAAATCATCACGTTTTATACCTAAACAAATATTTCTCTTTTTTAGAAACGAGCTATCTAATTGTTGAATATAGTTATTTTCATCTATTTTGAATTTTTCACGCATTTTATTGGTTTTCAATTTGGCAAAGTAGTTAAAATGTACGACACTTATTTCATACATAATTAACAATAGTAGCTATATGAAAGAAAAGCTGTTTTCATGGTTAAATCGTAGTTTAGATCCAAATACAGCTATTGGTGTTGCAACTTACGCAGATACTGTTAACGCGGTATGTTTAAAAAAACAACGCGACCAATGGATGGTTCACAGTTCTCACAGTGTTAATGTGTCTGAGCAAACTGATTATACCGCTGCAATTGTTGCTTGTACAAATGAGGTGTCTACTGATATTTGTGCAGTTAATTTAGTCATACCGCACTACTTTTATCAAATAGTGCAAATGGATAAACCAAATCTCAGCGATGAAGAAATAATTCAGTCGCTGCCTTGGACTACAAAAGATTTAGTTGATATAGCTTCTGAAAACATTGTAGCTGACTTTATCGATTATCCAATAACGTTACCAATGCAAAGCAGCAAAATGAATGTATTTATTACCAATAAGCTGCAGCTACTTCCGTTTATAGACAGTTTTGAACAAACTAAACCAGTTTTGCGTGCAATGACCTCTGAAGAAATGGTTTTAGTAACTTTATTTGGCTCATACAAAGAGGCGCATATGCTGATTGTGCAGCATGCTAATCATGAACCTCGAATCTTAATTATTCGTGATGGACAATTAGTATTAGCTAGGCGATTAAATGGTTTTTTAGGTATTTCAGACAAGGATCAAAACCAAGAACTAGTAGAGGCGTTAGGGTTAGAAATTCAGCGTTCGATGGACTTTTTTGAAAGCCAGCTCAAGCAACCGCCAATTCGCAGCATACAGTTACAGTGCGATGATTTATCTTCATTAACTCTTAGAGCCGGTCTTGCAGAGTTTTTACAAGTAAAAGTTGTAGATTTTGCGCCTAACTTAGAATTAGCGCAGCAATTAGAGGCAAACTTTTATTATGCGCTCGGAGCAGCCTATCAATTAACAGATCCGGAGTCTGTGCTATGAAAACCCGGATTAATTTTTATCAAAAAACCTTACGAGTACGCCGAGACCCAGTCCCTTTATCGGGAATGATTACGTTGTGGTTAGGTGCGCTATTAATTATTGCAATCACGTGGGCTTTTTACAGTTATAAAACTTATTCAAGTGAGCTTGATTTAGAACAAAAAAAGAAATATCTCAAACAAGGAAAAGCTCAGTTAGAAGTTGTAAAACAGCAGCTAGCAGAGAAGCAAAATAAAACAATTTTTATTAATGAGCTAAAAACACTTCAGCAAGAGGTTTTGCATAAGCAGCAAATATTTAGTTATTTAGAGCAAAGCTCAGATCAATCCGCAACCGACTATGCGCAGGTTATGCAAGATTTAGCCAAGTATCACGAGCCTAATATCTGGCTTACCCATATTAAATTTGTAGGGCAAAGTGTCACGTTTCAAGGGCAAGTATCGCAGTCAAAATTTTTACCTATGTGGTTTAATAATTTAAAGCAGTCACCTTTTTTTATTGATAAAGAATTTTCAGTTTTAGAACTGTCAACAAAAGATGGTCTGAGTGAATTTAATGTGGCGACCGACCTTGCTGATAAAGGCGCTAAACCATGAACAACAAGAAAGACAAAGGTTGGCCTATTTGGGCAAAGTATCGAGCTCAATTTGCATCGCTGCAAAAGCGTGAGAAGTATTCCACTGTATTTGTAGGCTTATTCATGGTGATTTACCTCGGCCTGTGGTTTGTTATTTTTCCACAGCAAGATGAAGTTGCTCATATTCGCTCTGAACAAAATGCAGCATTGCAGGAGTTACAGCAGATAAATGCGCAACTCTCCATGTTAAATCAAGCACTAAACTACGACTACACTAAGGTTTTACGCAGTCAAATTGCACAAACCAGAGATGAGTTAGCAGAAATAAATAATCAACTTAATAGTTTTAGCCAAGGCTTTGTAGCGGCTAAAAATGTACCTGCCGTTTTAAAAGATTTGCTCGTAGATAGTAGCGACGTAAAAGTGAGTAGCTTTAATGTCAAACCAGCACAGGCTATCGATGTAGAAAAACTAGGTGAACATGATACGCAAACATTATTTTTTGAGCATCAGATGGTCGTTACTTTAGAAGGTAGCTACTTTAGCTTACAAAAATATTTAGCCGCATTAAAAAATAATCAAGATAAGTTATTAATACAGGAGTTTAGTTATCAGGTACTAGAGTACCCTCAAGCTGAATTAACTTTACAAATTGCTACAGTGAGCGCTAATGAAAAATTTATCGCATTATAATTTATGTTTTTTATTACTTTTGTTCACTTTCGCACCCAGTGCATTAGCGCAATTACGCGATCCTACTCAACCAAATATGTATGTAAATAACAACAAGAGTGTAACTCAAAACACAGAACTTAAATTGCAATCTATTATTAAAAACAGTACAGCATTTAAGGCCATTATTTCAGGCCATATTTATCGAGTCGGTGATGCTGTAGACGATTTTCGGGTGCTAAGCATTAACTCAAAACAGGTTGTGTTAGCAAATGATGATAAACAAATAAAATTAGAATTATATGACTATGAAATTAAAAAATAATTTATCTCATCCGTGGCTTGTTCTTCTATTGTTACCTACATTTTTAACTGCGTGCCATAGCTTTAAACCAGGTAAAGAGGTTAAAACTCATATAGAACAAGAGCTGGCTGAAAAGCCTGTAGATACTAAAGCGATTGCGCCTTTACAGATGCCGAGTGAGCTTACCCAAAGCCTACTATCATCAATAAATAATGAGCAAACTATAAGTGATGATTTATCTATAAAGCGTTTTGATGTAGCCGCTAATGACGTTGAAATAGGCGCCTTTTTTGCAGGCTTAACAGACGATACGCCTTTTAGTGTTGCTGTGCATCCTGAGGTAAATGGCACAATTAGTTTAAATCTTAAAAGCGTTACTTTTAATGAAGTCATTGCTGTTATTAAGCGTATGTATCCTTTAGATATTGTTAATGAAGGACGAATAGTACAAGTACTGCCAGCCAAAATGCGCACAGAAACAATACCTGTAAATTATTTAATGATGCAGCGCCATGGTCAGTCTACAGTGAGTGTGGTTGCTGGTGGGGTTAGTCAATTTGCACAAAGTGGCAGTAGTTCGAATGGTTCAAGTTCAGGTAGTAGTAACCAGCAAAATAATGAGTTTGGCGGCGATAATCAAAGCTTAGATTTAAACGGTTCTCGAATCCAAACAATTAATAAAAATGACTTTTGGAAAGAATTAGAAGTCGCCCTTAAGTCTTTAATTGGCGCAAGCGGTGGGCGCTATGTTGTTGCAAGCCCACAAGCTAGTTTGGTAACCGTAAATGCATTACCAAGCGAAATTAGTCAGCTAAAAGAGTTTTTGCGTCAAAGCCAAGAAAACCTGCAACGCCAAGTTATTCTAGAAGCAAAAATAATAGAAGTAACTTTAAAAGATGAGTACCAACAGGGAGTTAACTGGGAGCGTATAGCGAGTGGTTTAGAAGGCGGTATTTCGTTTGCTACAACAGCGGGTTCTACTATTAGTAATAGTATTTCAGCCGCAATTGGTGGAGCGTCATCGCTAACCATTCAAAAAGGAGACTTTAACGGGGTTATTAATTTGCTTGAAACGCAAGGTGATGTGCAAATGCTATCTAACCCTCGAGTTACCGCTACAAACAATCAAAAAGCAGTTATAAAAGTAGGGCAAGACGAATATTTTGTTACTAATGTATCAAGTACGACGGTAACGGGTACTGCTACAACGACCTCGCCTGAAATTGATTTAACGCCGTTCTTTTCTGGTATTGCCCTTGATGTAACGCCGCAAATTGACAAGTATGGCTCAGTTATTTTGCATGTTCACCCTTCAGTAACTGAAACAGAAGAGCAGCTAAAAGTAATTACATTAGACGATCAACGTTTTGAGTTGCCTCTAGCACAAAGTAACATTCGAGAATCAGATACTGTTATTCGCGCTCAAAGTGGCGAAATAGTGGTTATTGGTGGTTTGATGCAAACATCAACACAGGATGAAGAATCAAAAACCCCCGTGTTGGGTGATATCCCACTATTTGGCAATTTATTTAAAAGTATTCGTAAACGCCAAGAGAAAAAAGAACTGATTATTCTAATCAAACCAACGGTTGTTATGCCAGATACTTGGAAAAAACAACAAGGTGAAAGCCGTCAGCTTTTAAAAACATGGTATGAAAACTAACTATGTATTTAAGCTTTTTTAATTTAAGTGAAATGCCTTTCACGTTAACCCCTAACACAGATTTTTTTTGTGCACTTGAACCGCACCATGAAGCGATGCAAGTGTTAACAACAGCTATTGAAATGGGTGAAGGGTTTATTAAAGTCACTGGTGAAGTTGGGACTGGTAAAACGCTACTTTGTAGAAAGCTATTAAACCAACTTGAGCCAGATTACATTGTGGCTTATTTACCTAACTCTTATTTAAGCCCAGAAGAGCTTAGATGGGCGATTGCCATTGAGCTGGGTATGGATGTAGATAAAGCATTAGATCAGCAAGCACTAGGGCAGCTTATAAATCATCACTTACTCGACTTACAAGAAGATAATGAGCGTGTAGTGCTCTTGATAGATGAGGCGCAATGCTTGGGTTGGGAGACTCTAGAGGCGCTGAGATTATTTACAAACTTAGAAACAGAAAGTGAAAAACTAATTCAAGTTGTGTTATTTGGGCAACCTGAACTTGATGAAAAGCTGGCAAACAACAAAGTAAGGCAATTACGCCAACGTATCAGTTTTTCGTATAAATTACGGGCGATGACTGGCGCTGAGGTTGTTTATTATATTAATCACCGCTTACAAGTTGCAGGGTTTAATAGGCCTCCTTTATTTAATAATAGTATGGGGCTCAAAATTGCTAGAGCTAGCCGTGGAATTCCTAGGTTAGTTAATATTTTATGCCACAAAGCACTATTACAAGCTTACGGTGAAGGGTTAAATATAATAACAAATCGCCATATTCAACTTGCCATAAAAGATACCGAAGACTGCGCAAAGTATCGAACCGGACAATATTGGAGCTACAGTGCTTTAATGTTTAGTGTTTTAGCTATTGCTGCCATATGGGTATGGAGGCAGTTGTTATGAGCGTTATAAATAATATGCTTAAAAATATTGAGCAACGTGAAGCTAAGCAAGTAAGTATTCAAGAAGGTATAAGTTTAAAGCCGATATATGATGTAAAAAATATTGCATTTAAAGCCGTAATTTTACTTATTATGTTAAGTGTCATTTTTTTAGCATACCTATATTTACCGACCGCCGACAAAAAAGAGACTCAACGTGAGTCTGTGTTACCACAGCAAAAAATGGTCGCGGTTCTAAGCTCTAATTTATCTGATTATCAAGATGAAAAAAGCAATGTAGAACCTTTAGTTGAGCAAGATGTTGTGAAAACGGTTGTGCAAGTTGAGCAAATAAAACCAGAAGTGAATGATTTAGCTGAATCCAAGTTGAGTGAAGCAACATTACTGGTTTCTCAACCAACGGCTGAGCCAGTTGTAATTGCCGAGGTTAAACAAGGCCCTGCACTAGCTAAAGATAATGTACTGGTAACTAGCGAAGCTATTGTCAGCAAACCAAAAATTACTCCAATGATTAAAACTAAGTCTCAAAATACTATGACTAAAAGCGTGGCAGAAGCTAAGTCGCCACAGGCTTTATTGATTGAGCAATTAGCCGCAGCTAAACAAGCAATACAGTTTGGCTTATACAATGAAGCCATTAGTGATTTAAATATTATTTTAGCGCAATTGCCTTTGCACGTTGAAGCTCGAAATTTACTCGCTGCAACTTACTTTAAACAACAAGATATAAATTCTGCGCAACAGGTTTTGCAAGCAGGTATTCGCCAAAACCCTAACGTACTTGAATGGCGTGTAATGCTAAGCAAAATACTTATTATGCAACAACAGTATGAAGGAGTATTGCTGCTTTTAAGTGATGAATTTGAGGCTCAAGCGAATCTTGATTTTTGGGTGCTACAAGGTACTGCTGCGCAAAGTGCGAGTAAGCACCATAAAGCACTTGAAAGCTTTAAACATCTTACACAACTACAGCCTAGTCAAGCTAAGTGGTGGCTGGCACTTGCAACCTCAAAAGATGCATTAGGAGAGTACCTCGATGCTAAACAGCTTTACAAAGTGGCTCTAGATTTAGGTGGATTAAATACAGCTATGACGCAGCATGCATTACAGCGTTTAGTTGCGCTAAAGGAGGCCGTATGAGACCTAGTTTAAAAATGCGCTTAGGGGACTTACTTGTTCATGAGCACATGATCACCGAAGCGCAACTAAGCGAAGCGCTAAACGTTCAAGCTGCGACGGGTCGTAAATTAGGTTCGACGCTTATTACACTTGAGTTTATTAGTGAACCACAACTATTACGTTTTTTAGCGCAGCAATTACAAGTACCTTTTTTAGATATATCACAGCGAAAAATATCAGCTGATGTATCTAAGCTTTTATCTGAGGTTTATGCACGTCGCTACAGAGCATTAGTAATTGAAGACAATGGTGACTCTGTTTTAGTCGGGATGAGCGATCCTGCTGATCTAAGGGGGCTTGATCAACTTGCAACTATGCTTGCTCCTAAACGAATAGATTTAGCTGTTGTACAAGAAAGTCAAATAATGGCTGCGTTTGACAACGTGTATCGCCGTACAGATGAAATTACCAACTTTGCAGCACAACTTCATGAAGAATATCAAGACGTAGAAGAGTTTGATTTAAATTCTTTAGGTGATGAGACATCAGATGCAACCGTTGTTAAGTTACTGCAATCAATATTTGAGGATGCAGTGCAAGTTCGTGCATCCGATATTCACATTGAGCCAGATGAAGGTTTGCTTCGCATTCGTCAACGTGTAGATGGCATATTACAAGAGCACACTCTTAACCAAGTAAAAATAGCATCGGCATTAGTGTTACGTTTAAAGCTTATGTCGGGATTAGATATATCTGAAAAACGCCTCCCTCAAGATGGCCGGTTTAATATAAAAGTACGCAGCCATAGTATTGATGTGCGTTTATCTACCATGCCGGTTCAGCATGGTGAGTCAGTTGTAATGCGCCTGCTTGACCAATCCGCAGGATTACTATCGTTAGATGAAACGGGTATGCCTGTACACATATTAAAACGTGTGCGCAGCATTATAAAACGTCCACATGGGATGGTTTTAGTTACCGGGCCAACAGGTTCGGGTAAAACAACCACACTATACGGTGCACTAAGTGAGCTGAATCAACAAGAAAGTAAAATTATCACAGTAGAGGATCCTGTTGAGTATCGTATTGGCCGTATTAACCAGGTACAAATAAATAATAAAATAGGGCTGAGCTTTGCAAGTATTTTACGGACCGCTCTAAGGCAAGATCCTGACATTATAATGGTTGGCGAAATGCGTGACCAAGAAACCGTAGATATTGGATTAAGGGCCGCTTTAACAGGCCACCTCGTACTATCAACGTTACATACCAATGATGCAATTACCAGTGCTATGCGTTTAATCGACATGGGGGCACCGGCTTACTTAGTGGCAAGTTCACTGCGCGCGATTATTGCTCAGCGATTAGTAAGACGAGTATGTAATGACTGCAGAGTACCGTACTTGCCAGATCGCCAAGAATTAAGTTGGTTAAAATATTTAGGCGAAGAGATTACAGATGCTCAATTTTCTAAAGGGCAAGGTTGCACCGCATGTAATCACAGTGGCTATAAAGGGCGTGTAGGTATTTTTGAGTTACTCGAAATGGATGATGCAATGATGGATGCATTACGAGTTAACGACACGCAAGGTTTTGCAAAAGCCGCTAAAAATAGCGCGAATTTTTCGCCGCTCTCAACAATGGCATTAAACTATGCTAAGCAAGGTGTTACCTCTTTAGATGAAGTATTTAAAGTGGCTGAATATATCCCAGAAATAGTAGGGGATATTGATGCAACTATATAGCTACAAAGCTAAAGACAGCAAAGGTATGTTGGTTAAAGGGCAATTAGAAGCGAGTAACCAAGCTGGCGTAGCTGATAGTTTAATGAAGCGTCAATTTATACCAATATCAATCTCTTTAGTTGAAACAAAAAATAACATCAAAATTTTTGATAATTTATTTGTCGAAAAAATAACGCTAGACGACATGATTATGTTTTCTAGGCAAATGTATTCGCTATTAAAAGCAGGTATACCAATTATACGAGCAATGGTTGGGTTGGCAGAAACAACACAAAATAAAAAATTTAAAAATGTACTAATAGAAGTTACCAAGCAGCTCGAACAAGGCCGCGACTTATCCAGTGCAATGGCGATACATAACGAGGTATTTAGCCGTTTAACAGTATCCATGGTAATGGTTGGTGAAGGCTCTGGACGATTAGAAGATGCGTTTTATCAACTCGCTATTTATTTTGAGAAAGAACAAGAAACCCGAAAGCGTATAAAAGCAGCTATGCGCTACCCTACTTTTGTTATTTTGGCTCTAGTAGCGGCTATGATTATTTTGAATATTTTTGTTATTCCTACCTTTGCCAGTATGTTCGAAAAATTTGATGCCGAATTGCCATTAATGACTCAAATATTAATTGGCACTAGCAGCTTTTTTGTTAACTACTGGTGGTTATTATTGGTGATGGTTATTGGTTCTGTTTTTGCTTGGAGGCGTTATTTAAATACAGAGCCTGGACGCTTTAAGTGGGATCAATATAAATTAAAAATTCCATTTATTGGGGATATTTTAAAACGGACATTGCTTGCGCGCTACAGTCAAAGTTTAGCTATGGTATTGCGCTCCGGTGTGCCTATGACCACTGGTTTATCACTAACAGCGCATGCCGTAGATAACAGCTATATGGAAAAAGCGATTATTACTATGCGCCAAGATATAGAAAAGGGCGATAGTTTACTCAGAGCCTCAAAAAGTTCTCAGCTGTTTTCTCAGCTTGTATTACAGATGGTGGCGGTAGGTGAAGAAACGGGCCGGGTTGATGAGCTCTTACAAGAGGCTGCTGATTATTATGAGCGTGAAGTTGATTACGACTTACGGAGCTTAACTGCAAAAATAGAACCTATTTTAACTGTGTTTGTTGCCATTATGGTGCTGATTTTAGCGTTGGGTATTTTTATGCCGATGTGGAACATGATGTCCGCGATTAAAGGTAATTAACCAAGTGATTGCATCAAAGGCTTACTCAAAAGGTTTCTCATTATTTGAGTTAGTTATTGTTGTGATTTTACTGGCAGTAATTTTGAGCTTTGCTATACCTCAATATATAGGTATTAAAAATCAAGCGCATAATGCAAGCGTTGACGCTATAGCAGGTAGTTTCTCATCGGCCGTTGGCATGGTTAGGGGTCAATGGGAATTAGAAGGTAGGCCAAACAGCAGGTCAAACAAAACATTTGTTAATTATGGAGGTGTAATAGTTGGTATTGATGGATCGTTAGGTACACCAACAAGTGATGAAACAGAAAAAAAAGATACTCGTGCAGAAGCTATAAATGCGAATAAATGCCGCCAAGTTTTAAATATAATTTTACAAGATGCACCCAGTAGTACGTTAAGTAATGAAATATCAAGAATAAAAAGTGTAAGTTTTTTAGTTATGTACAATGCAGAAAGTACGCAATGCGACTACTATTTAACTCATACCATTGATATTAAAAGTATACCTACCAATACGGGTGAAATATCAGGTTTAACAGGTTTTTCATACTTTGCTAAAACAGGCAAAGTAAAAATATTTAAAAATTAAGTAATTAAAAAGAGGCTTACTTATGAAAACGCAATCGTTAAAAAGTTTACCAATGAATAAACAAGCAGGTTTTACACTTGTTGAATTGATCATCGTAATTGTTATTTTAGGCATTTTAGCTGTTACCGCAGCACCTCGCTTTTTAAACTTGCAAGGTGATGCCAATGCTTCAACACTTGAAGGCTTACAAGGGTCGATTCGCAGTGGTATGAATATTGTGAATGGCAAATCTATTATTGCTAGTGATCACAAAAAGGATGAGGCTACAGTTACAGTAGATACTGGTGTAGCAGTACCTACTGTTTATGGTTATCCAGCAGCAACAGAAGAAGCCTTTGAAGCATTTTTAGATGTCAACTTTGCAGATGGAACACCAAATGCAATTGATTCAGCTGATTTCAATTTATTTGTAAACGATACAACAGTAACTATTTTTCCTAATAGTTACACTGTGGATGCAACTACTGTTGATGATTGTCGAATTGAATACACGCAAGCTACTGCGACGACAGGCCCTGTAGTTGTAACTCCTCCAGTGATTACACTTGTTACTACGGGTTGTTAATTACATAAATGATAAGCAGTAGTAAGCAACGATTGCGTGGCTTCACACTCATTGAGTTAATTATTACTCTAGTGATATTGGGAATACTGTCGGTAACGGCAGTTCCCAAATTTCTGGGCAGCTCAACAGAAGACGCCTATTCGTATCGAGACCGTACTTTAAATGCACTTAGGACAGTGCAGCTACGTGCAATGCAAAATACAGCAACAACAAGTTGCCATACCCTTTATATAACCTCCACACTTATTGCTCCCTCCACACCCGATACATGTACCGGTGGAGCAGATACCAATAACACCGATCATTTAGTGGTACAAATAAACACGCAAAGAAGTGATATAACATTTAGCGCTTTAGATAGTAACGCGAATATATTTACCCAAATTAGTTTTGATCCTTTAGGTAAATCAAATCAAACCTGTACTACGCAGTGTCGAATAGATGTTGGATTAGCTGGCGTATGCATAAGTGGTGAAGGGCTTATATATGCGTGCCCTTAAAGTAAAAGGTTTTACTCTAATAGAGCTTATTATTGGCATTGTCATGTTTGCAATTGCATTAAGTATTATTACAGCTTTAATTGCCCCACAAGCCAAAAAAAGTGCAGAGCCGATTGTGGCTTTAAGAGCCTCTGAATTTGGTCAATCATTAATGAACGAAATCCAAAGTAAGTCGTTTGATGAGCACAGTGATAGAAGCGCACCTTTTAGACGTTGCGGCGAAACAACCTTAGGTGCTGAGGCTTGTACCGCACCTGCTGACTTCGGAGTAGATAACTCAGAAACCAGAACTAGTTATAACGATGTAGATGACTATATTGCACTGTCTAACCAGCCTATTACTAATAGCTTAGGTGAGGTGTTAAGCGAGTACAGCGACTTTAATTTAGTTGTTACTGTTGAGTACGATAGCGACTTTAACGAATCGACCACCAACGATGGCACAACCTTTAAGCGTATTACTATTGAAGTAACATCACCCTTAGGCGAAGTTTACGGATTTAGTGCATATAAAGGGAATTACTAATGCAAAGAGCTAAATACCAAAATGCATTTACCCTTATAGAACTATTACTTGTCATGGTTATTATTGGTATTTTAGCCGTAAGTGCATTTTCATTTATTGGTGCTGGGGTCAGTATTTACTCACAAGGGGTTGAGCGCCAAGAAGCAGTAGCTCAGGCCCGCTTTTTAATAACGCGACTTAGTAAAGAGCTTCGCCACGCTACGCCAAACTCATTAAGGCTCTCTTGCGATAACAGCACTAGCGGAGCATGTAGTGCTCAGCAGTGCTTAGAATTTACGCCGTTTTTATCAGCGACTCACTATACAAATTACCTACCTACCGTAGCGCCTTTTAATGTTAGCGCTGTTGATTTTGAACTTAATAATTTAACGCAGCCGCAAGTTGGAGATTGGGCAACAACTTACCCGTTAAGCAGCGCTGATATATACGATGAGAATAATAATAAGCGTTTAAAACTATCAGCATTTAATAGCTCCACCACTAGTGCAATTGATGAGTGGCAATTTAGTAAAGCGTTTGCCCAAGAGTCGCCAAGTAAGCGCCTTTATTTACTCTCTCAACCTGTAAGTTTTTGCGTTGAAGAGCAGTATTTATATAGATATACCGATTACGGTTTTACAGTTAATCAATTAGATGCCGTGAGCTTACAAATAAGCAGTGGTGTTAAACGTGATTTATTAGGTATTTACATTGCCAATAATTTAGCGAGCGATTTATTTTTTACTCTTGATGCGCTCTCCCTACAAAGAAACGCTGTGCTTAATGTGAATGCGCAAATGCAATTTAACGATACTGAAGTAATGAATTTTAACCATGAGGTGCATATTCCTAATGTACCTTAAAAAAAATCATCACGGAAAAGCCTTACCCAGTAAACAAAAAGGGAACTTAATAATTGTTTCTTTGGTAATTATTGTTGCTTTATTAGCACTAGGATTAGCATTAGTTAAAGTGCTTTCTGGTGCATCTCAACAAAATACCATTGAGTATTACGGCGCTCGCGCTTTTATGGCGGCGCAAAGTGGATTAGAAAGTGGTTTAACGCAACTCTTTCCAATAAATAGCTCAGTGCAAAGCTGTGCATCAGTTACAACTAATTTAACCTTTCAAACTGCATATTTAGCTAATTGTAACGTGCTGGTGAGTTGCGATGAATATATAGACCTACCCGACAGCAGCACAACAAACGGGCTTGTTAATATTTATTACTTACAAAGTAGTGCAACGTGCGCCGCAATTGATTGCCCTGCAGGAAATGATTGCAGAAAGGATTATTGGGAAACACAAAGAACACTCAGTGTGGAGGCTAAAACTTTACCATGATAAAAAGTGCATTAGTCATTATATTTTTTAGCTGCGTGTTACTTTGTAATCACGCAAATGCAGTGCCTCCAAAAATCGAGGGCCGTTATATAGAGCTGCAAGATACATACACATCGCCTGTTTGGACAAAAGTAAATTTTCAACAGCAATATATAACGCCTCCTGCTGTATTTATGCTCTCAACAAACCAAGGTGGAAACCCTGCAATAATAAGAATACGTAATATAACCACAACTAGCTTTGAGGCCTTACCGCTTGAACCTTCAGGAGAAGATGGTGGACATATTAGTATGGGGGCGCACTATTTAGCTGTTGAGTATGGTGTGCATCAATTTCCAGACGGCACAATTATGGAAGTGGGCAGTACAGACTTATTACTCGAATTACAGTATGGCTCTAAGTCTGGCTTTGCTCCACTGACACCTAAAGGCTATAAGTCTTTAACATTTGCTGAACCGTTTACTCAAAGGCCAAACTTTTTCCATTCGTTACAAACACTCAATAGCATAGACAGCAATCCACCTTCTGAGGCATTAATTCCGTTTTTAACAGTTGCAGTAGAAAGTAATTCTCTATCTGCCAGCGGCGTTAATATTGCTTTAGAGGCATCTGAAACAGCACTTGGGATCATAAAAAACGAAACTGTTGCTTACATGGCAGTGGAGCCAGGAAGTAACCGCACATTTACTGACGATAATGGCGTTGAGGTATCGTGGGAAACTTTTTTCACAGGCTTTGAAATTGACGGTTGGAGCGATGGCTGTAATTACTTTAGTTTTACTAATAACTTTAGTGTGGCTCCTTTGGTGGTTGCAAGTAAAAATTCACGCCAAGAAGATGATGGCGGGTGGCTACGCAGCTGTAACCTAAGAACTGACAGGCTAGGGCTTGTTGTTGACGAAGACCGTGATGGCGATAACGAGCGCCGTCACGTAAACGAGGAAGCATCAATACTCGCCATGACCAGTACCTTTGTGTTTAACGGTGATATTTTAGATTGTGATACCTTGTTCCCTGGCGCTATTTCTACTTATAACAATGGTGAGGTGCAGTTAGTTCAGGGGGTAGAAATAACAGATGGCAATGCGCAGTTTGTCACCACCACAAGTTTAATTTCTACTGCGCTGACGAGCCCTCCTTTGTGTAATGGTCAGGCGTGTGTTGCTGGTGGTTATAACTCTTTAGAACCTAATCAAGCGGCGCAGGTGCCAACGGTTACAAATGATGGTAGCTCAACAGGGCCCGTACCTACTTCTTTAGCTGGCGACTATTATTACGATGAGTTGCAGTTAAGTATGCTGGAAACAGAGTACAGAGTAACAGCGCCTACACGTATATTTTTAAAAGACACAACCTCACTATTATCAACTTCATTTTTGAATATAGGTAAAACAAGTATAGTGGTCGAAACCGGCGCGTATTTAGCTATTTATGTTGATGGTGCGATTGCTATTGCAGCCGATGCCAATATTGCGGCCTATATTGTTGCCACTGGTGAGGTAAGAATCGCACAAAATGTAACGTATCAGGGGTCAATTACATCGGCTACTCAAATTATTACCGAAGGGAGCTCAACGTTTGACGCTCTACCAGTACCCGAAAGTATCCCTGGTTTTTGTGGCATTTATACACCAGAAACACTGGATCATTATCGTTTAACAATAAGCGATAACAATGCTCTAACGTGTGAAGCTAAAGAGATGACACTCACAGCCTGCGCAAATGACGCCTGCGATTTATTATTCGCAGAGCCGTCTAGTTTAAACCTTTCTCCAGATAATAGTGGTCAGCAAAGTTGGGTTACGGGGGAGAATATTAATTTTACAGGATCAGCGGTTGTCGAATTTGCTAAACGCACCACAGGCAGTGTTACATTTGGATACAACACTGCAGAACCTTCAGCACCTCTTCGTTGTTATATCGGTGGTAATAATGTTGGTTTGAGTGGCTGTAAAGTTACGTTTTCTGATGCCGGATTTATTTTTAATAATGATACAGATGGAAATACTACCATTCCAACTCAGCTATCAGCAAAACCCTCAAGTACAGGCTTTAATGCAAAAGCGTTATCTATCCAGGCGGTAAAAACTAATACCACTACGGGCGTATGTGAAGCGGCATTTCCTGCAGGTGGTGATGTAAGCTTAGATTTATCGTATACATGCAGTGCTGGTGCAAGTTGCTCTGATACGGTTTCACTTAGTAACAACAATAATACCTTTGCGGTCGAGCAAGCAGCTAAATCGTTCACGCTAAACTTTGATAGTGAGTCTAAAGCCCCGATTGTTATAAATTATCCCGACGCAGGAAAGTTGAGTTTAAATGTAAACACCAATTTAATTTTAGACCCAGTCACTAATTTATCAGTAAATTTAACGGGTAGTTCAAATGAGTATGTTGTAAAGCCATTCGGATTAGCGATGGAAATTGCAAGTGATGGTTATGCAGCAGACGCTGATGGAAGTTTATTTAGATTAACTGGCGAAGCATTTGATTTAAAGATGAATGCGGTGCAATGGCAAACAGGGCAAGACACTAACAACGATGGTTACCCAGATAACTACAGCAATATAATAAATAACACCATTGCCAAGCACTTTATTACAGAGCAACCACTTGTAGAGGCATTACTTAAAGCGCCTACGCTAGGCGTTCAAGGTACGCTTGAAGCGATGAGCACTGTTGCCTTTAGTGACACAGGCAGTTTGAGTGAATCTATATCGCAGTATAATTACGACCAAGTTGGCATCATTGATTTAACAGCAGGTCTGCAAGATGCCGATTACTTTGGCGCGGGAGATGTAAAAGGTGAATTATATAATATTGGTCGTTTTGCACCTTCGCAGTTTCAGGTAGTGGGGGTTCAAGCTGCCGCACAATGCACGCAATACGGCAGTAATTTAACTTACCTTGATCAACCTTTTGAACTTGGCTTTACAGTTCAAGCGCTAAATCAAAATGGTGAGCTAATGGCTAATTATAAAGAGGGCTTTGATAAGTCCAGTGTAGAGGTTAATGCCGAAAATAATGAAGTAGCTAACTATGTACCCGCAACTAATTTTGCTAGCCGATTAGTAAACCTAGGAAATAATAACTGGGGAGATATAAGTGACGGCCAGTGGCAAATGAGCCAACTTAACACGACACTCGAAAGATTAGGTGTAGGGCAAGCAGATGGACCGTTTGCTATGGTGAGTTTAATGGTAACGCTTTCTAACATAGAAGGAGCAACGCTCATTGATGCAAATGATAAACCTAATACACAAACAGCATGCTCGGGTGGCTGTAATAGCGTAAGACTAAATACATTACCAATAGAGTTTAAATTTGGACGCTTAGTCCTTGGTAATAACGCAGGCTCCGATCTCGACCCTTTACTTATTCCTATGCAGGCTCAGTATTACAATGGCAGTGGATTTGTAAATAACGCAGAAGATAACTGTAGTGTATTTGATCATACCCAAATCACTCAAATATCACCTAACAGCCCGCAGTTAGCCTATGAATATGGAACGGGTGTATCTGGCCAGTTAGAGGCGGGAGTGTATCCGGCAAACAATGGTATTTATGCACAGCCAAATGGTTTGGGTGAATTTACCTTAGAATATAATACTTATGATTGGTTAAAGTGGGATTGGCTGGGGGATGAAACACAGCTTGATCCTCGTACTATTTTACAATTTGGACGCTTTCGAGGAAATGATCGGGTTATTTACTGGCGTGAAACACGCGAATAGTTGTAAACTAAGATAATAATTGAACAAAGCTTGTGTTTTGTGCTGCAAGTACATAGCATAAGGCTTTAATTATAAAAAATAATAACGACCAAATAATTGCCGCTTTTTGGGACTGGAATATATGCGAATTACTCCTTTATCTCTGTTAATTTCAGCTAGTTTGTTAGCTAGTAGTGCATTTGCACAAGACACAGCTACAGTAACTGGAATTGAGTCAGAGATTAGTGTTAAACAGACAGAATACGATAACTCGACAAGAATACTTGAAAAACATCTTAAAGAAGAAAGTCAGTTACAAAATCAACTAGAGCTACTTCGTTCTCGTTCTACAGAGCTAGATAAAGAAAAAAACCAAGCGCTCGATGCGATGAACGAAATGTACCGTCGTTTAATTGACGATCCCACTATTAATATTAGTGCGGCTCAATCACGCTATCAAAAAGCGGTGATTGATCATAAGCAAAACAAAGATGATATTTCTATGCAGTTGGCGGCAATTGCATCCCACCGTAAAGATATAGAGCAAATTCGTGTTGCTAAGCATACGCTTTTAAATACTTTAGAAAGTTTAAAAGAGCAGTTAACTACAGCCAGAGTAGAGCGTTTACGTAACGAGTTTACACGTGAAGGCACGCTTGAAGTTAACCATACGATTAACTGTAAGCGAACAGAAACGCTAGCGGCGTGTGAGCAACGCGGTCAGCAAATGGGGCTACAAAAAGCAACTAAACGCTTTGTAGATCAAATATTTGCAAACTTAACAGAAGAGCGCATTGTTGAGCCAAAACGTAATTTGGCGGGCGCTCAAGTACAAATATTAAGTAGCCATGTAGTTAACAGTGCATTTAGCGGCCAAGGTAACTACAACGTTAACTTAAGCGTAACCATGCGCGGCGAAGTAAACAGTAGCCGTTTATGTAGCTTATTAAGCATTGATAACCGTTATTGTTCTGAGTACGGCACGCCACTTACTGCTGCTTATCAACCCGCGTATAACAATACATTTACTGATAGTCAGTTAACATTCAGTAATAGCGCGGATAATAGTAACACGGTGTCGGTTTCTCGTTTAGAAAAGCAGCCAGTACGTGATTATTCAGTTAAACCTGCATCGGCGAAAAAAGATTACCCTTCTATCCTTAATAAGAAGAAGGATCAATCAATAGAGCTGACATTACGATCAAACGTATACGACGATGAAGTGTTTATCGATGGTGTAAGCTTTGGCTCAACACGCTTGATCACACGTTTACCGCCGGGTATTCACAACATTGAAATACGTAAACTTGGCTATAAGCCTTATCAAGTTCGTGTTGATTTGAATAAAGCACAAACAATTAATGCAAATTTGGTAAAAAAGCCTAAGTCGATTGCTGCATCGACCTATACTCGAGAGCAACCAGAAGTAACAACACGCCAGGTTAGTGAAAACGTTAATGTATTAAATGCAAACGTTGAAACGCCGGTTGTCGTTATTCCTGCAGGCAAATTTAAAATGGGCGATATCAATGGCAATGGTTTAGCTAATGAACGTCCAGTAATTGAAAAAGTAATAGCAAATTCTTTCGCTATGCAAAGTAAAGAAGTAACCGTAGGTGCCTACGAAAAATTTGTAGCAAATACAGGTTATAAAACTCAAGCGGAAAAAAATAAAGGGTGTGCGTATTATTTAAATGGCGAACCAGTATGGGAAGCAAATTTAAATTGGCGTAATCCTGGTTTTGAGCAAGGCAGTGACTTTCCTGCTGTATGTTTAACTTATAACGATGCAAAAGCTTACGCTGAGTGGTTATCGGGTCAAACAGGACAGCAATTTCGTTTACCTAACGAAGTTGAGTGGGAATACGCAGCACGTGCAGGAACCGAAACAGAATACCCTTGGGGTAACGAAATTGGTAAAAACCTAGCTAACTGTGGTTGGTGTGGTAGTGAATGGTCAAATAGACGTGCATCACCAGTAGGTTCTTTTTCTCCAAATGCATTTGGATTATACGATACCGTAGGCAATGTATGGGAATGGACCGATAAAGAATCAGGTGAGTCTGATGTAGCAGTAAGAGGCGGAGCGTGGAATTTTGCACCAAGCCTTGCTCGTGCATCTACGCGTTTAATTTTAGCGCCTGATTTTAGATCTAACTACATTGGTTTTCGCTTAGTTCGCGAACGATAAACTCAATTAAGGAAGCTTTGCTTCCTTTTTTCACAAATTCACAAAGGCGCTGCGCTTTATATTGCTCATATAGTTGAGCATGTTAAAGTGAGGCAGCTAATATAAGAACGTATTTCAAAGGTCATCCAGCCTCATGTTTAAAAAACTCCGTGGTATTTTTTCTAACGATCTATCGATCGACTTGGGTACAGCCAATACCCTAATTTATGTAAAAGAAGAAGGTATTGTATTAAACGAACCTTCTGTTGTTGCTATTCGCCAAGAACGCGCTGGTGGACCTAAAAGTGTTGCATCTGTAGGTACAGAAGCAAAACAAATGCTAGGTCGTACACCAGGAAATATTAAAGCAATCCGTCCAATGAAAGACGGTGTGATTGCTGATTTTTATGTAACTGAAAAAATGTTACAACACTTCATTAAGCAAGTGCATAACAATAACTTTATGCGCCCAAGCCCGCGTGTACTAATTTGTGTACCGTGTGGTGCTACTCAAGTAGAAAAACGTGCAATACGTGAATCTGCAATGGGTGCCGGTGCTCGTGAAGTTTACTTAATTGAAGAACCAATGGCAGCAGCTATTGGCGCAGGTTTACCAGTATCAGAAGCAACAGGTTCTATGGTTGTTGATATTGGTGGTGGTACAACTGAAGTGGCTATTATTTCACTTAACGGTGTTGTTTACTCATCATCTGTTCGTATTGGTGGCGATAAGTTTGACGAAGCTATTATTAATTATGTACGTCGTAACTTTGGTAGCTTAATTGGTGAAGCGACAGCTGAAAATATTAAGCATCAAATTGGCTCTGCGTTCAAAACTGATGAGCCAATCGAAATTGAAGTGCGCGGTCGTAACCTTGCCGAAGGTGTTCCGCGTTCATTCACGCTTAACTCACACGAAATCCTAGAAGCTCTACAAGAGCCGTTAATGGGTATTGTGAGTGCAGTAATGGTTGCACTTGAGCAATCACCACCAGAGCTGGCATCAGATATATCTGCGCACGGCATGGTACTTACTGGCGGTGGTGCATTGTTAAAAGATTTAGACCGTTTATTAATGGAAGAAACGGGTATTCCGGTTGTTGTAGCTGATGATCCACTTACGTGTGTTGCGCGTGGTGGTGGTAAAGCATTAGAAATGATCGATGTTCATGGTGGTGACGTTTTTAGTTACGACTAATGAAATTAATGTTTGGACGCACAGTTTCTTTGCAACTGCGACTTTTTGTCGCAGTGCTTTTGAGTATCGTACTCATAGTTGGAGACAGATATACGCAAGGTGGTACCGTTGTTCGTACCAGCCTTAATACTCTAGTTAGCCCACTAATCTATGTTGCTAATTTACCCTACGAATTATTTAGCTTAAGTGCTAAAAGCCTGCATACGCGGGATCAACTTCTTACTGAAAACGAAGCGCTGAAAAAAAAGCAAATGCTACAAAGCGAGCAACTTCAGCAGTATCAATTTCTAGCCAGAGAAAATCAAAAACTGCGCGCCTTATTAGGCTCATCTGCAAAGCAATCAAATCGTAAAATTATTGCTCAGGTACTTTCTGTACATTCAAACCCGTATAGTCATCAGGTTGTTATTAACCGTGGTACTACTGACGGGCTTAGTGAAGGCCAAGCTGTAATTGATGAAATGGGTGTAGTAGGGCAGCTTACAAAGGTTGGTTCAACAACTTCACGCGTGCTACTAATGACCGACACCACACATGCCACACCTGTACGTATACTTCGTAACGATGTACGAACGGTTGTTGAAGGCATAGGTAAAATTAACGTCGTTAAGCTCTCTCACGTTCCACACAGTTTAGATGTGCGAATTGGCGATGTACTTGTTACATCGGGTTTAGGGGGCACATTCCCTGAAGGATACCCGGTGGCAGTAGTAACCGAAATAAATCGTGATGAAGGGCGACCGTTTGCACAAGTTTTTGCAGAACCTATTGCGCAACTAGATCGCATTCGTTTGCTGGTTATTTTATGGCGTAATCAACAGGAGCAAATCAGCGATGATTAACCGTTATTCATTGTTAATTGCGCTAAGCATCTTTTTTGCGTTAATAATGGCACTAATGCCACTTCCATTTTCGTTTGAACCATTTAGACCTGACTGGGTTTTACTTGTACTTATGTATTGGTCGCTAGCAGTACCGCATCGCTTAAATATTGGTACTGCTTGGGTTGTTGGTTTATTAATAGATTTAGCGTCTGGCTCACCGCTGGGCGTGAACTCGCTTACATTCTCGGTATGTATTTTTGTAACCGCGAGCAACTTTCAAAAAATTCGTAACTTTTCGCTTTGGCAACAAAGCCTACTAATTGGTTTATTTTTAACGCTGTATCACTTAATGCAGTTTTGGCTAAATCACTTTTTGTTAGGGGTTTATTTTAATCCACAGTACTTATGGCCAGTAGCAACCGGAATGGTTAGCTGGTTTTGGGTCTTTTTACTACTTCGTAAATATCGCAGACATTTTAGGATCAGGTAATGACTACCGCAGTATATTTGGCATCAGCCTCTCCCCGTCGTAAAGAGTTATTAAGCCAATTAGGTGTCGAATTTACACAATTTAGTGTTGATGCAGATGAAAGCCCACTTCCAAAGGAGCAACCTAGAGCACTTGTTGAGCGTTTAGCGCGCTTGAAAGCCCAAAGCGGTGTAGAGCTTGGATATACCGATCGCCCTGTACTTGGTAGTGATACCGTGGTTGTTATAGACAACGAGTCATTGGGTAAACCTCGCGATAAAAACGATTTTACACACACGTTAAAACGCCTATCGGGTAACACGCATCAAGTTCTTACCGCAGTTGCATTTGCAACGCAAAATGATGTGCTTAGCTGTGTTGTAAGCACAGATGTTACTTTTAAAACCTTAACAGATGAAGAAATTAATGCTTATTGGGAGTCAGGTGAGCCACAAGATAAAGCCGGTGGCTATGGTATCCAAGGTTTAGGCGGCCGCTTTGTAACTCACATTGCGGGTAGCTATTTTTCTGTTGTAGGCTTACCTTTATATGAAACCGAACAATTATTAAAAACATTCTTAAGAAGGTAACATGAGTACAGAATTACTGATCAATGTCACACCGAGCGAAAGCCGTGTTGCCCTAATAGAAAACGGTGTACTGCAAGAAATACAGCTAGAGCGAATCGGTAATCTAGGTATTGTAGGCAATATTTACTTAGGAAAAATAAGCCGTGTACTTCCGGGTATGCAGGCTGCTTTTGTTGATATCGGCCTTGAAAAAGCGGCGTTTTTGCATGCATCCGATATTGTAAATAGTGCCTCCATTGTTGAAGGTGTAGACGACGTACCAATAAAAAAAGTACAAGATATTAGAGAGTTAGTTCGTCAAGGCCAGTATATTATGGTGCAAGTGGTAAAAGATCCGCTAGGCACTAAAGGCGCAAGACTTACCACTGATATTACCATTCCTTCTCGTTATTTAGTGTTTATGCCAGATGCGACCCACGTAGGGGTTAGTCAGCGTATTGAAACTGAAGAAGAGCGCTCACGCCTTAAAAAAATAGTCGCAGAATATGGCGATGAAAATGGCAGTTTTATTGTTCGCACAGCAGCCGAGGGCGCTAGCGAAGCAGAATTACGACACGATGCCGGTTTTTTAAGAAAACTATGGGAAAAAATTACAGCTCGTCGCAAAAAAACCAGTAAAGCCAGTATTCTACATGAAGACTTAACGCTTGCCTTTAGAACCCTACGTGACTACGTAGGCGAAGATATGGAGCGCATTCGCGTTGACTCTAAACTTACTCATGAAGAGCTAAAGTTATTTACTGAAGAGTTTGTTCCACAACTGTCTCAAGTACTCGAATACTACCCAGGCGAGCGACCTATATTTGATTTGTTTGACGTTGAAAACGAAATTCAAAAAGCACTACATCGTAAAGTTACGCTAAAATCCGGTGGTTATATAATTATTGACCAAACAGAAGCAATGACGACTGTTGATGTTAATACTGGCGCATTTGTAGGACATCGTAATTTAGAAGAAACCATTTTTAATACCAACGTAGAAGCAACCTCTGCAATTGCTCGCCAGCTTAGGCTGCGTAACTTAGGCGGTATTATCATTATCGACTTTATCGATATGGTAAGTGAGGATCATAAAAGGCGGGTGCTTCATTCACTTGAATCAGCCCTTGCAAAAGATCGCACTAAAACGAATATTAATGGGCTTTCAGCGCTTGGCCTTGTTGAAATGACGCGTAAACGTACACGCGAAAGCTTAGAGCATATTTTATGTGATGTATGCCCAGCATGTTCCGGTCGTGGTTCACAAAAAACAGTTGAAACGGTTTGCTACGAAATACTACGTGAAATAGTGCGTGTTAACCGAGCATACGCAGCGGACAAGTTTATGGTGTATGCAGCGCCTGCTGTAAGTGAGGCCCTACTAAACGATGAGTATCATAACCTTGCTGAGCTTGAACTATTTATTGGTAAGCAAGTCAATATTCAAACAGAGAGCTTATACAGCCAAGAACAGTTTGATGTGGTAATGATGTAATGAAAGCAAAAGCGGTCTGTTTTTTTTGTTTTAGAAAGTTATGGCAGACCTGCGCCATAATTTTGGTATTACTGGCCGTTATTGTTTCAATTTTAAAATATACCCTCCCGTATGCAAACGAATACAAAGGTGACATAGAAAGCTATTTACACGAAAAGTTTGAAATAAGCTTATCTATCGGTGAAATATCAGCTAGTTGGCAGGGCAGTGGTCCTGCATTAGTGCTAGAAAATTTATCGTTTAAAGATAACGAAACCGCACCAATATCACTCACCATTGCTAAAACCAGCTTAGAGCTAAACCTATGGGAAAGCTTAAAAGCACTGCAACTTAGATCTAATTATTTTGTTATTAATGGTTTTCATACCAGTGTAAATATCACCAACTTATTTAAAACCGGTGACAACGACGAAGTTTCTTTTGAGCAAAAAGAGCTAATTGAAGAACTGTTTTTGGGTAAAACGGGTCATTTTGCAATAGAAAATTCCAGTATTAACTTTATTTTAGAAGATGGTAAAGAACGTAAATTACTACTTCAAAACATTGTTTGGCAAAATGAAGATGAGCAGCACCTTGGTAGTGGAAGCCTGGCACTGCCGGGTATTTCGGTCGGAGACTTTGACGCGCGCATAGCACTTACCGGGGATACTCTAGAGCAGGTTGCGGGTGACATCTATGTGCAGGCCAATAAGGTCGATGTATCTAACTGGTTAGCGCAATATATAAATACGCAAAAACAACAACTACATAGCGATATTAATTTACAAGCATGGCTAAAACTAGATAAAGGTTTTGTAAGCGATGTGAAAATGCAGTGGTTACCAAGCTTTGTACGCTGGCAGCGAGAAGAGCAAAGCCACCAAGTTAGTTTGAGTGAAGGTGGATTCCATCTATATCCAGAACAAAATAGCTGGCACTTAAAAAGTACCGGTTTAACATTTAATAGTAACGATAAAGCATGGCCAAGTTTAGAGTTTGAAGCCCAACTAGGGCTGCAAAATAAAGTGTGGCTGCATCAAGTTGATTTTGAATTACTGAGTAACCTAGCCGGGCTAAGTAATTTTAATGCACTTGAACCATTTTTAGAACGCCAACCTAGTGGGCAAATAGATCAAGCTTATTTAAGTTTTTCTAATGCACAGCAATGGCAATTATGGTTTGAGGCTAACAATATTGGCTGGCAAGAATTAAGATCGGTACCAGCAGCGCAAGGACTTAGAGTAAATGGTTTACTTACCCAAAGTAGTGGTCGAATAAATTTATTTGGTGAAAATGGCACATTAGTCACAGGCGAAAGCTTTAGTAACGACATAAATTATAATCAGCTAAATGTAGAGCTAGATTTAGCTAAGCGAGATGATGGCTGGCATATAAGTAGTGACAATATCTGGTTTGATAATGATGAAGTTACTCTTGCTGCAGAATTACAAATTAGCCTAACAGATGATCCTCGATTAGATCTTTACGCAGAAGCGTTCGCTCCAGATGCCAATATTGCAGATCATTACTTCCCATTAAAAGCGATGAGCCCTGAACTTGTTAGCTATTTAAATGATGCAATTAAAGGCGGAGAAGTATCTAAAGCACAGGTCTTATTTGCAGGGCCTTTGTCTGGTTTCCCATTTACTGATGGTAGTGGTCAGTTTGATGTATTAGCACAAATAGACAATGCAACCTATGAGTTTGACCCTGATTGGCCTGCGGTCACTAATGCTAATGTACAGCTACATTTTGCTAATGAGCGGATGGACATATATAGCCAGCAAGGCAAGTTGGTTAATTTAGATATTGGTAATAGTGTACAGGTGAGCATTGCAGATTTAATGAATGCTGATGAACTTATTGTGCAAATTGATAAAAAAGCAGAGATGGAAAAGTTACATGACTTTTTTGCAGCGACACCTATTGCCAAACCTCTTGCTGAAATTTTTAAAGTTGTACAGGGCAAAGGCGAAGCCGATGCCAGTATTGAGCTTTTAGTAGGCTCTAAGTTTAAAGGCGGAGCCAGTGTTAGCGGCAAAGTTAATTTAAATGACTTGCCAGTATTTATAGCAACGCCAGGCATTGAGCTTAAAAACTTAACTGGCGAGCTTAATTTTAAAAACGACAACATCACACTTAAAAATGCGACTGCGAAGTGGTTGGGTATGCCACTAAATATTAATTACAGCAGTAAAAGTGATGCTAAAAACTACCAAGCAAACATAGATATAAACGCCAAAATTGACGCCGATACACTAATCGATAGTGGGCAAGGTATATTAAAAAATTATTTAGGCGGGCAAAGCGATGTTGATATTGGTTTAGTACTTAATTTTACCGAACAAGGCTTTAATTATCGTGCACAGGTAAACTCAGAACTACTTGGCTTAACGAGTAACTTACCCGCACCTTATAATAAAAATAGCGAACAAATGTGGGCGCTTGATGCAGTAGTTCAAGGTGATGATATTTCTAATCTCATTACAGCAAACGCTAATCAACAGTTTTACTTTAATGCTATTTTAGAAAATGGAAAATCACAGTTTAGTAATGCCCATTTTGTGCTCGGAAAACAAGATTTAGGATTAAACCAAAAAGACTTAAGCGTAAATATAAATCTTGAGCAGAGTGAATTAGTGCCTTGGTTTGATCTGATTGATCAAATAATTAAAGCAGGTAAAGCAAATCCAGATAAAGAATCAAAAGGGATTATGCCACCGCTTAATGAGGTGGTCGCAAATATAGGTATGCTTGATGCGAGTAACATCATCTTTAATGATTTTGAAATGCGTTTAGCACCATCAAAAGACGATTTATACCTAAAGCTAAATGCTAAAGAACTTAGAGCTGGGGTTTTTATTCCTACATCACAGCCTAGCCAGCCTATACGAATTAATGCCGATTACTTAAGGCTTAATTTTGCACAGCCTAGCGAGCAATTAATTGAAATAACAGATGTACTTCCTGAGGAAGACTTGAGCTGGCTTACTAAAATACCTGCCATTGAGTTTGAATGTAGTGACTGCAAAATTGATCGCTATCAGCTTGATAAAGTGAGTGCGTCATTATTAGGTGATGGCGAGCGCTTATCGATATCAGAACTTGTAATCGATAAAGGAGATCATGTACTGCGCACTAAAGGGCAGTGGCAAAATGGTTTAACAACGCTAGGTGGTGAGCTTAAAAGTGATGATATAGGCGCATTGTTTGGCGAGTTTGATATTACCTCTGCAATTAAGGACTCTAAAGCTGATCTAAATTATGGTCTTACTTGGCAAGCAGCACCTTATGATTTTGATGTGAAAACTTTAAGTGGTGAGGTTACTTGGGATTTAGGGGAAGGTCACTTAACTGAAATAAGTGATGGTGGTGCACGCGTATTTTCGCTGTTGAGCCTTGATTCACTCGTACGCAAACTGAAACTTGATTTTAGAGATGTATTTTCAAAGGGCTTTTTTTATAACAGCATGCAAGGCTCTATGCAGTTAGAAAACGGTATCGCTTACACTAAAGATACTAAAATGGACGGCGTACCCGCCGATTTAACCATTAAAGGTTATGCAAATTTAAACACGCTAGATATAGATTACGACCTTGCTGTAGCGCCACAAGTAACCTCAAGCATTCCGGTTATAGTTGCGTGGATGGTTAATCCAGTAACAGGGCTTGCTGCTTTAGCACTTGATAAAGTTATTCATTCTGCGCGCGTCATCTCAGAGATCAATTTTAAAGTAACGGGTAAAATGAACGACCCTATTGTTCAAGAACTCGACAGAAAAAGTCGTGAAGTTACACTACCTCAAGCTGCGCAAAATCAGCCACAAGCATCAGTCGATTTAAAACTTAAAGATGCACAAGTAACAGTAACGCAATGAACAAAACAGCAAGCATAAGCACACCCACAATAGTTGCCCTACAAATGTGTTCAGGGCTAAGCCCTGATGACAACATAACAAGCTTAAAGCGCGCACTTAAAACCCTGCCAGCAACAAGACCATTACTTGTTTGCTTGCCTGAGGCTTTTTTAGTGTTTAGTAAAACTGGTAACGATACGTTACGTGTTGCTAAGCAAGTTGAGCAATACAAATTACAACTTAGTGAATTGTGCCAACACCATAATATTTGGTTAAATGCAGGCACAATGCCTGAGCCATTTAACGAACATAAGTATTACGCAGCATCGCACTTATATAATAATCAAGGCGAGCTGGTTGCAACGTATAACAAAATACATTTATTTGATGTAACCGTTGATGATAAAACAGGTAGCTATCGAGAGTCAGATTTTACCCAAGCTGGAAGCGATGTAGTGGTTGTTGATTCTCCCTTTGGTAAAATTGGCTTAACAGTATGTTATGATCTGCGCTTTAGTGGCTTATTTAACGAACTAGTACGCCAAGGCGCCAATATTATTTTAGTACCCAGTGCATTTACAGTCCCTACAGGGCAAGCGCATTGGCAACCGCTATTAGCAGCTCGCGCAATAGAAACACAATGTTATGTAGTTGCAGCAGCTCAGTACGGTACACATGAAAATGGCCGACAAACATATGGCCACAGTATTATTATTTCGCCTTGGGGCAATACCCTGAGTGAATTGCCAACAGGCACCGGTTTTATAAGCTGCAACGCAGATTTAGACCAGTTACAAAAAATTAGACGAGATATGCCCGTGCAGTCTCATCAACGATTTAGAGAGCATTTATTATGAATTCGGTTGAACAGCATTTACTACAAGACAGCCAGCTAAATAGAGAAGAGCTCGAAAAAACGCTCGCTTACATACATCAGCATAAAGTGGATTACGCCGATTTATATTTTCAATCAAGCCACCACGAATCATGGGTGCTTGAAGACGGCTTAGTTAAAGAAGGCTCTTATAACGTTGAACGTGGCGTTGGTGTACGTGCTGTAAGCGGCGAAAAAACAGGTTTTTCTTACTCTGATGCAATAAATCTTGAAGCACTTAATAAGGCGGCTACAGCGGCTCGTAGCATTGCAGATGCTGGCGAAGATAGAGCGATTAAAGTATTTAGTGATGTTAAAGCTAAAGAGCAGTTTGCAGCGCATCAGCCAATTTCGAGTATGAGCGATACCGACAAGGTGAGTTTATTACGCGAACTTGAAAACTATATTCGTGAACTAGCACCCGATGCAGAGCAAGTAATTAGCTCAATGTCAGCGGTATACGAAGAAGTATTAATCGCAGCTAGTGACGGTACGTTTGCCACCGATATTCGCCCGCTTATTCGTTTAAACTGCTCAGTGCTGCTTGAAAAAAATGGTCGCCGTGAACGCGGTGGCGCAGGTGGTGGTGCACGTTTAGATTATGGTTACTTTAAAGAGCTTGTTGATGGTAAACCACGTTGGATGGAATTTGCAGAAGAAGCGGTACGCCAAGCTAAAGTAAACCTTGAAGCTATTGATGCACCTGCCGGCACGATGGAAGTTGTACTTGGTAATGGTTGGCCTGGCGTGCTTTTACACGAAGCAGTAGGGCATGGACTTGAAGGCGACTTTAACCGCAAAGGAGCGTCTGCGTTTAGTGGTAAAGTGGGCCAAAAAGTAGCATCTGAGCTGTGTACTGTTGTTGATGATGGCACCATGGCCGATCGCCGTGGGTCACTTAATGTTGATGATGAAGGCACACCAGCCGCTTACAACGTACTTATCGAAAACGGTATTTTAAAAGGCTATATGCAAGATAAGCTAAACGCGCGTTTAATGGGTGTAAATCCTACCGGTAACGCACGTCGTGAGTCTTATGCGCATTTACCAATGCCTCGCATGACTAACACCTACATGTTAGGTGGTGAGCACAGCCAAGCCGATATTATCAGCTCAGTTAAAAAAGGGGTATTCGCGCCTAACTTTGGCGGCGGACAAGTTGATATAACCTCAGGTAAGTTTGTATTTAGTGCATCAGAAGCGTATTTAATCGAAAATGGTAAAATTACCCAACCAATTAAAGGCGCAACGCTTATTGGTAATGGACCAGAAGTAATGCAGCAAATATCTATGGTTGGTAACGACTTAGCACTTGATAAAGGTGTTGGTGTTTGTGGTAAAGATGGTCAAAGCGTACCGGTAGGCGTAGGCCAACCAAGCCTTAAGATTGATCAGTTAACGGTCGGTGGTACAGCTTAAATATTACTCAAGCGCGAAGTGAATTCGTACCTACATGCTTGATGTTTATTGTAGGTGAGGTTTTATACCTCGCTTTTTAAATACAGACTTAGAAATAGAGCGCGAAATAAATTCGCACCTACGATTTGTATTTTTACTTTGTGTAGGCGAGGTTTATGCCTCTCCTTCACCTTCTTTATTTTTTTCAGCCTCTTTGTACCATAACGCAAAAAAGCACTCTGTTAATTTGTGCTCTATCTCAAGCGCTTTTTCTGTAGGGCAAAACAAGGTAAAGCTTGCTTTAAATTCACCTAAATCGGTTGTACCAAAGTGAATTACCGGCTCTGGGCCAGATATTTTTGCATCAAGTTTACGCTCAATCATCGAATTATAACGGCTTGCTACTTCTTGAAACTCTTCGCAGTACAGTTTAGCTTGCTCAGTGAGTGTGTCGTGAATAGGGTACGGGTTAAAGCTCTCTCTTCGGACAATAATAAAATGATGTGTAACAAAGCGTTTTACAAAGTTTAAGTTTTTAATAGAGCTGGTAATCAGCTTGTTATTAGGTATGTATATGGTTTTTCTAGAAAATTGATAAGTATGTATATCAATTTCATGCATGGTTGTTTTTATCCAATCCGTTTCAGCTACTTCACCAAAGTAATCACCAACTTGTATCCAATCACCCACTCTAAACGGGCGAGTTGTTACGAGGTAAAAAAAGCCTATTACACACTGAATAAACTCACGCGTTGCAAGTACAATCGCCACGGCAAAAGCAGCAATAGAAAGTGCAAAGTTTTGAATTTCAGTAGACCACACAAATAGCAGCGATATCATCATTACAAAATTAATAAAGTGCTTAATATTGTGTGCGATGTAACGGATGTCTTTTTCTTTTTTTTCTGCGCGACTTTTAGCAAGCTTATCAACAAGCACTTTTAGTACAAATGCAATTGTGATCATTACAATTGAAAGAAGAAACGGATGCAGCAATATATCTTTAGTCATGGTATCCAATTAAATGTGAGTTGATAAAAACAGGCTCAGTATATTGATTTATTAAACCAATTAGCAAATTTAGTGTAAAAAAAGTAACCAATAAAAAATGTAGCTATGTTATTGAGTTACTTGATCAGTGCAATGCTTGTGATTTTTAGCCATTCTTTTTCGGCATATGAGTACAAGCTCAATGGCTGAAATAAAAATCAAAGTATAGCCAAGCGTTTCTATACCTTCTTCAACAATGTTTTTTACCGCACGTACATAGTCATCACCCATTACTGAATGCCAAAATGCGCCTTTGCCCATCATTCGCGAAAATGCGAGTAAAGTAACCATGCCTGATAAGCAAATTCCATAACTAGGAGTGAGGCTATAGGCTTTTAAAGAGTTAAAAATACTTCCTCTGTTTGTTATTAAATAAACAAACACGCCAGCTAAAATTGAATAGACGATACTTTGCCAAGCGCCATCAAAAAAGTATAGGTCGAGGTAGGTATCAAACTCTCTCACAAACATCATTGCCGATAACGCAGCTAGTAATACAGCCGGTATTTTGAGTTGAAAGTTAATTCGCGAAGCGTAAAAAAATAAAATACAGCTTAAAAAAGTTAAAACATCTTGCATATGTTCGGTAAGAGTTTCTTCACTGTAAAGTGCATCCTGTTTTAATTCAAACCCTTCAAGTTGAATTAAATGAGCAACACCCGCTAGGCATAATAAATAAATAAAAGATCGCAGTAAAAACATAAATAACCAAGAAAAACTATAAATGCGCGGGATTCTAATCGTTAAAATGCTTTAAAGCCAAAACAAAATTTAAACTTTTAACCTTTTTATCGGTCTAAAATTTTTGCTGTTAAAATAATGACTTAGATGTTTTTTTAATGTTGAATGGATGTTTTTAATGTGACGTTTTAAGTGGTTTGTTGTGCAAAATATAACAAGCATTAAAAAAGCCCTTACTAATTACTTAACAAGGGCTTTTTATAATTGAGCGCTTAGAGTTTAGCGTCTAGCGCATCGTTACAAACTCTTCAGAACCTGTTGGGTGAATCGCAACAACGGCATCAAAGTCAGCTTTAGTAGCGCCCATTTTCATGGCAACTGCAAAACCTTGAATCATTTCATCAACCGCAAAACCAATACCATGTAGGCCAACTACTTTTTCGTCTGGGCCGGCACATACAAGCTTCATTTTACAAGGTTGGCGATGTTTAGTTACCGCTGTGTACATAGCTGTAAAACCAGATTGGTAAATCTTAACGTTTTCTTCGCCGTATTGAGAAATAGCTTCTTGTTCAGTAAGGCCAATGGTACCAATTGGTGGGTGACTAAATACAACAGTAGGAACTAGGCTGTAATCCATTTTTAAATCATCAGGTAGTTCTTTATTAAATAAGCGTTCTGATAAAGTACGCCCTGCTTTAACTGCTACAGGCGTAAGTTCAATACCGTTTTCGATAATATCGCCAACCGCGTATACATTTTTAGCTGTGGTATTTTGAAACTCATCAACTTTAACAAAACCATCGCTGTTAACTTCTACGCCTGCAGCAGCTACATTAATTGCATCTGTTGTTGGCTGGCGGCCAATGGCCCAAATTACTTGGTCAACGTTATGAGTTTTACCATTATCTAAATGTAGCGTTACAGAGCCATCATCTTCTTTAACTAATTTATGAGGTACAGATTCTGTATGAAGAGTAGGGCCTTCGGCAGCCATAACATCAACAAGGGTTTCAACTATGTATGGGTCAAAGTTACGAAGTGGAGAATGCTTACGAACAAATAAATGTGTTTCAGTACCTAAACCATGTAATACACCAGCAAGCTCAACGGCTATGTAGCCTGCGCCTATTACTGCAACGCGCTTAGGTTGCTCTTTTAGCTCAAAAAAGCCATTTGAATCGATACCGTGTTCAGCACCTTCAATATGCGGAATGCTTGGGCGTCCACCTACTGCAATTAATATATGGTCGGCTGTGTAGTGCTTGCCGTTTACTTCAACTGTTTTATTATCTACAAATTTAGCAAAGCCTTTAATTACAGTAACGCCATTGCTAGCAAGGCCACTGTCATAACCTTTATGAATTCGACCTATGTAGGCTTCACGGCTTTCTACTAACTTGCTCCAATCAAAGCCTTTAACTTCAACATTAAAGCCGTAATCTGGGGCATATAAATTAATTGCTTCAGCAACCTGAGCACCGTGCCACATTACTTTTTTAGGTACACAGCCCACGTTTACACACGTGCCGCCCATGTGTTTTGCTTCTATAAGTGCTACTTTAGCGCCACGCATTGCCGCTCTATTTGCAGAGGCAATACCACCACTGCCACCACCGATTGCAATATAATCAAAGTGTTGTGTCATTTTATGTCCTTAGGCGTTGAGTTTTATGCGCATTAGCATAACATTAAGTTTTAAAAATAAAGAGTGTTTAGGTGACCTATGTTTAGTAAAAAAACATTCGAATTTCTTGCTCAGCTTGATCAAAACAATAATAGAGACTGGTTTAATGACCATAAATCACAGTATGAGGAATACGTAAGAGAGCCCGCTTTAGATTTCATTAGGCAAATGCAAGCACCACTTGCTGAGGTTTCTAGCCATTTTGTCGCATCAGATAAAAAAGTCGGCGGTAGTTTAATGAGAATCCATAAAGACGCGCGTTTTAGTAAAGATAAAACCCCATATAAAATTAATGTAGGAATTCAATTTCGCCATTTTATGGGAAAAGACGTACACGCCCCTGGTTTTTATTTTCACTTAGCAAATGACGAATGTTTTGTAGGTGCTGGTATTTGGCGACCAGAATCAAAGGCGCTTAATGCCATTAGAACCTGCATAGATGAAAACCCAAATAGCTATAAAAAAGCAATTTGTGATGAGCAATTTAAATCTATATTTGAAATGTCAGGAGAGTCGCTAAAACGCCCACCAAGGGGTTTTGAAAAAGATCATCCCTTAATAGATGAGCTCAAACGAAAAGACTTTATAGCCATTAGCCCACTTACTCAAAAGCAAATATGCAGTAATAACCTAGTTGATACGGTACTAGAACGTTATAAAGTGGCCGACTCATTAATGGGTTATTTGTGTTTTGCTTTAGAGCAACCTTATTAAAATTAAACAACTTAAAAGCGGCTGAGTTGTTTTTTTACTTTTAGACCCAATTTAAAACGTAATGCATTAACGCAAAGAGAGTATTTATGAGCAACCCACTAATTGGCCTTGAAGGCTTACCACCATTTTCAAAAATAAAGCCTGAGTACGTAGTACCAGCACTAAAAGACGGTATTGAGCTTTGTCGTAAAGCCATTGATGACGTGCTAGCGAAAGGTTCGTACACGTGGGATGACTTAGTATTACCCCTTGAAGAAGCCGACGACAAATTATCGCGTATGTTCTCCCCTGTATCGCATTTAAATTCAGTAATGAATAACGACGAATTACGTGAAGCTTACGAGCAGTGCTTACCGTTAATATCTGAATATTCAACATTTGTAGGTCAGCACCAAGGTTTATACAACGCGTATAATACGCTTTATAACAGCGACGAATTTAAAACGCTGACTACAGCACAACAAAAAACAATTACTAATGCGCTTCGTGATTTTAAATTATCGGGTATTGCATTAGCGCCAAAGCAGCAAAAACGCTACGGCGAAATTAGCGCGCGTTTATCAGAACTAGCCTCAAAATTTGGCAACAACGTAATGGATGCCACACTTGCTTGGCACAAACATATTACTGATGAAAGCGACTTAGCTGGCTTGCCAGAATCTGCTTTAGCGCTTGCAGCTGATACTGCAAAAAGTAAAGAGTTAGACGGTTGGGTATTTACCCTTGATTTCCCGTCGTATTTACCAATTATGACCTATGCAGATAACCGCGAACTTCGCAGAGAAACTTACACCGCGTTTTCTACGCGCGCATCAGATCAAGGCCCTAACGCTGGTGAATTTGATAACTCAGAGATTATGAGTGAGGAGCTTGCGCTTCGCCATGAACTTGCACAGTTACTAGGATTTAACAGCTACGCTGAAAAGTCATTGGCAACTAAAATGGCCGAAACACCGGCGCAAGTATTCTCGTTTTTAGAAGACCTAGCGGCTAAATCAAAACCACAAGCAGAACAAGAAGTGGCAGAGTTAAAAGCCTATGCTGAGCAAAAACATGGTATTTCTGAATTACAGGCATGGGATTTTGGTTACTATAGCGAAAAACTTAAGCAAGAAAAATACGCTATTTCAGATGAAGTATTACGTCCTTACTTCCCTGCAAATAAAGTATTAAGTGGCTTATTCGAAACCGTTAACCGCTTATTTGGTATTAGCGTAAAAGAAGTTACTGACTTTGATACTTACCACAAAGATGTACATTTTTTTGAAATTGTAGATAGCAGCAATACCTTACGTGGACGTTTTTATCTCGATTTATATGCACGCGACCGTAAACGCGGTGGTGCGTGGATGGACGACTGTATGGGCCGTAAAGTACGTGCTAATGGCGAACTACAAACTCCAGTGGCTTATTTAGTGTGTAACTTTAATAAAGCGGTTGGCGATAAACCTGCATTGTTTACCCATGACGAAGTGACAACCTTATTCCACGAGTTTGGTCATGGTATTCACCACATGCTTACACAAGTTGATGCTGCCCCTGTTGCGGGTATTAATGGTGTAGCGTGGGATGCGGTAGAGCTTCCTAGTCAGTTTTTAGAAAACTGGTGTTATGAAGAAGAAGCATTGAGCTTTATTTCAGGTCATTATGAAACGGGCGAGCCGTTACCTAAAGAGCTACTTGATAAGCTACTAGCGGCTAAAAACTACAACTCAGGCATGCAAATGCTGCGTCAAATTGAGTTCTCGTTATTCGACTTTAAAATCCACAATGATTATAAAGCGGGTGAAGAGTGTCAAATTCAAGCTGTACTTGATGACGTACGTAGTCGTACCTCGGTCGTAAAGCCTCCTGAGTTTAACCGTTTTCAGCATGGCTTTAGCCACATTTTTGCAGGCGGTTACAGCGCTGGTTATTACTCATATAAATGGGCTGAAGTACTTTCTGCTGACGCTTATTCTAAATTTGAAGAAGAAGGTATTTTTAACCCGCAAACCGGTCAAGCCTTCATGCAAAATATTTTAGAAAAAGGCGGCAGTGAAGAGCCAATGGAATTATTTAAAAAGTTCCGTGGTCGTGAGCCTAATGTTGACGCGTTACTGCGCCACAGCGGTATTGCAGCTTAAAAACTAATATTTAGCACAAACTAAATTAAAGCGCCTAAATGGCGCTTTTTTATTATTTGTAAATTATTATCTAATAATTTTTAGTAATTTCATCCTGTCGTACTATGCTTTTAGCACACCTATTAAAATGGATTAAGGCATGGCAAAGTTGGTATTAGCAATTGATGACGACAAATATGTTCATCATATAATTGAAGAGTCTTTAGCAGGGTTTTGTAAAATAATTCATGCAAAAGATGGCGATGAAGGATTAAGGCTAACCAATAAATATAACCCTGATATTATTTTACTCGATATTGAAATGCCAGGTATGTCAGGCTATGACGTATGTAAAACGATAAAGCAAAGTGAAAGCACTCAAGATATTCCCGTTATGTTTCTCTCATCTAAAATAGAGTTAAGCGATCGGGTAAAAGGTTATAGTGTTGGCGCATCTGATTACATTACTAAACCCTTTAACGCAGAAGAGTTAATAGCGCGTATAAAAGTGCTTTACGAATATCGACAGCAATGTGCAAAGCTAAAATTGGATATAGCAAAAGCGAATAAAACAGCGGAAATAGCGATGACAGAGTCGGGCGATATGGGCCGTATAATGCGCTACGTTGGACAAAGCTATCACGCTAATAACTTTCAATCGTTGAGTGAACACTTTTTTGCCTTTTTTGCTCCTTTAAATTTAGATGTTGTGGTTGTGTTTTGGTATCAAGGAACAGGTGTTTTTTATAGCCAGCAAAGCGGTGTTTGCCCGTTAGAGCAAGAGCTGCTGGAGCAACACAGACAAGCTCAACGATTTGTTGATATTGGTAGTAGTACTATAATTAATTACCCCAAAGTATCCCTTTTGATAAAAAATATGCCAGTTGATAATGATGCTTTGTACGGGCGTTATAAAGATCTGTTCCCGCATATATTAGAAGTAACCAACGAGAAGGTTATTACCATGGAAAGAAGCGAAAGCAGTTATGAGCAGGCAGCTCAAATAAGTACAGCCCTTCAAGATATTGTTAAGCAGTTAACTACACAAAATATAGAGCAAAACAAAAGTACTAAAGTGTTTATAGAGCAGCTACATGAGCTTGACTGCGCCATTAAGCTACAACAAACACAAGCAAATCCTGCAGATCTCACCTTATATATATCTCAATTAGATCAAACAATGCAGTTATTTGTATCGGCTAATAGTGATTTAGCTTTTATCAAATATCAGCTTAAACAAGTTGCCGAAAGCCGCAATGAACTTATATCTAATTTACGCACTAAAGCGGAAGCCGCAAAGGTCAATACTAATCATCACAGTGATATAGAGCTATTTTAGTGCTTTAAAGTAAAGCGGTTGATATACTACAGGCGTATTTTATCGTCGGAGTTTATTGTGGTTATTCAGTGTGCTTTTAAAGAGTTACGTCCTTATTTAAATGAATTAGAAACACGCTTTGGTTTAGCCCAATGGGCGCAAAATTGCAGTGGCTTTAGTTTACATTACGATGATAAAGGGTTAAGCCTATTTAAAACCGACGAGCCTAAACTAGGTGCAATTAATGTTGATTTTGTAACCGGTGCTGCTGCCCATAGGCGCAAGTTTGGCGGTGGTAAAGGGCAAGCTATTGCCAAAGCGGTTGGTTTAAATAAAGGTGCAACGCCTGTTGTACTTGATGCTACCGCAGGCCTTGGGCGAGACGGCTTTGTACTTGCCTCGCTAGGGTGCAAAGTCATATTACATGAACGTCATCCGGTTGTTGCAGCCCTTTTATACGATGGGTTAAAGCGAGCCTATAGCGATATTGAAATTGGTTTGTGGATGAAAGAAAACATGAGCCTAATATTTGGCTCAAGCCATACTTTGCTCTCTCAGTGCGAAAGCATGCCCGATGTTGTTTATTTAGATCCCATGTTTCCGCATCGCGAAAAATCAGCATTAGTTAAAAAAGAAATGCGCGTATTTCAAGAGCTAGTTGGTGCAGACAACGACGCTGACGACCTACTTGATTTTGCCTATCCACTTGCCAGTAAGCGTGTCGTTGTAAAACGCCCCGATTATGCGCCATTCTTAAACGAAAAAACCCCAAGTATGCAAATTAAAACTAAAAAGAACCGTTTTGATGTTTATGTAAAGGCGGCAATGGTTTAAACATCAAAACAAATTGGTGGTATATCCCTAGAATTTTGTCGCTGCAACCATAGTTTGTCATAATACAACCATACTATGACATAATTAAACCATACTTTGACATAAAACCTCTTATAAAAATAAAACGAAAAAATTAACTACATTATTATCATATGGTTGTCTTTTTATTAAACCATAGTGTGACATAACTATTTTTTATTTGTATAGTATATGTACTCTAGTAAGAAATAATTATTCTACTCATGTATATACGCAACTTAAGAAAGCCTTCTCCAAATAAAAATGTATTCAAATTTGCGAGCACTAAAGTTAGTAGTGTAATTATGTGTGAGAGTACATTAGAGTTTGATGTATGTTTTCATCATGAATATAACGACTTGATAGAGAGTTTTGGGAGTCAGCCTGAAGGCTTTAAATATGAGTTTATGGGAAAGAGTTTACCATACACACCAGATACACTGATTTCATATACAGATGAAACCCAAAAATATCACGAATATAAACCTTACTCTAAAATTGCCTCTCCACTATTTAGAGCTGAATTTGCTGCCAAAAGAGCTGCATCATTAAAAATGGGAATTGATCTTGTTTTAGTGACTGATAGGCAGATTAGGGTAAATCCAATATTAAGTAACTTAAAACTATTACACCGTTATTCCGGTGTTTATGGTGTTAGTAGCATTCAAAACGAACTCCTCAGTTTTATTCATAAATCCGGAACAATCAAGCTAAACGATATAAGCTCTCAGGTTGGTTTACCAATTGGCGAAACGCGATCCTTTTTATTTGGGCTAATACATAAAGGGCTGATTGAAACTGATCTAGGGTGTGATGATTTAACTAATAACCCAACATTGTGGGTTGCACCATGACAGATTTTTTCGATGAATTTGATGAATCGTTAGCACCAATCAAACCACAAACGCCCACACAATATGTCAAATTAGATGATGCCAACTTAATTAAGCGTGATTTGGATACCTTTTCAGATACCTTTAAGAATCAAGCGCTACAAAGGTATAAGCTAATTAGCTCTATAGATAAAAAACTTTCACGTGGGTGGACGCAGCGAAATTTAGATCCTATTTTAGATGAGCTTTATAAAGGGAGTGAGGAAGTTCGGCCAAACTGGCGGACTGTTGCTCGTTGGCGTAAAAAATACATCGAAAGTAATGGTGACCTAGCTTCTCTTGTGGTTAAGAACCATAAAATGGGTAACCGAAACAAACGCATAGAAGGCGATGAGAGTTTTTTTGATAAAGCATTAGAGCGTTTTTTAGATGCCAAAAGGCCTACAATAGCAACTGCCTACCAGTATTATAAAGACCTTATTGTTATTGAAAATGAGAGTATTGTTGAAGGCAAGATTCCAATCATATCCTACAATGCTTTTAATAAAAGAATCAAAGCCATCCCTCCATATGCGGTCGCGGTGGCAAGACATGGCAAATTTAAAGCAGATCAATGGTTTGCTTACTGTGCTGCACATATACCCCCTACAAGAATATTAGAGCGTGTAGAGATTGATCATACACCACTTGATTTAATCCTACTTGATGATGAGTTACTTATCCCTATAGGGAGGCCTTATTTAACATTACTTATTGATGTATTTAGTGGCTGTGTTCTTGGTTTTCATCTTAGCTATAAATCTCCATCGTACGTATCTGCTGCCAAGGCCATTACTCATGCAATTAAGCCAAAAACACTTGATGGACTGAATATACAACTACAAAATGATTGGCCTTGCTTTGGTAAATTTGAAAATTTAGTTGTAGATAATGGTGCTGAGTTTTGGTCTAAAAACTTAGAGCATGCTTGTCAGTCAGCAGGAATAAATATCCAATATAACCCCGTACGCAAGCCTTGGTTAAAGCCGTTTATAGAGCGATTTTTTGGCGTGATTAATGAATATTTTTTACCAGAATTACCAGGAAAAACATTTTCAAATATTTTAGAGAAAGAAGAATATAAACCTGAGAAAGATGCAATTATGCGTTTCTCAACTTTTGTTGAAGAATTTCACCGCTGGATCGTGGATGTATACCATCAAGATAGTAATTCACGTGAAACTCGAATCCCAATTAAACATTGGCAACAAGGGTTTGATGCATACCCACCTTTAGTTATGAGTGAAGAAGATGAAGCGCGCTTTGATATGTTAATGCGTATCTCTGACTCAAGAAAGTTAACTAGAAACGGTATAAAATTTCAAGAGTTAATGTATGACTCAACAGCTTTAGCTGATTATCGTAAACATTATCCGCAATTTAAAGAAACTGTAAAAAAACTGATTAAAGTCGACCCAGATGACATTTCAAAAATCTATGTTTACTTAGAAGAACTGGAAAGCTACCTCGAAGTACCATGTACAGACCCTACCGGTTATACGGATGGATTAAGTATTTATGAACATAGAATAATAAAAAAAATTAATAGAGAAACCATTAGAGAATCTAAAAATAGTTTGGGGTTAGCTAAGGCTCGTATGGCTATTCATAAGCAAGTAAAACAAGAGCAAGAAGTGTTTATTGCATCAAAAACTAAAGCTAAGATAACAGCCGTTAAAAAGCAGGCTCAAATAGCTGATGTAAGCAATACAGGAAAGGGCACTATTAAGGTCTCTGAAGAAAATGAAGCCCCAGTGAAAAAACATATAAGTAACGATACTTTTGATGATTGGGATGATGACTTAGAGGCATTTGAATGAATGCTTTAACAGAAATACAGATCGAACAGCTGCGTAACTTTAGCGATTGCATTGTTATGCATCCTCAAATTAAAACAATTTTTAATGACTTTGATGAACTAAGATTAAACCGTAAATTTCAGTCAGACCAGCAATGTATGCTATTAATTGGTGATACAGGAGTTGGAAAAAGCCATACCATTAATCACTACAAAAAAAGAGTTCTAGCTACACAGGATTATAGCCGAAACACTATGCCAGTCCTAATAAGTCGTATATCTAGGGGAAAAGGCTTAGATGCTACTTTAATCCAAATGCTGGCAGATTTGGAGCTATTTGGCAGTAGTCAGATTAAAAAGCGAGGCTACAAAACAGACCTTACTAAAAAGCTTGTAGAAAGCTTAATTAAAGCTCAAGTAGAGCTTCTCATTATTAATGAATTTCAGGAGTTAATAGAGTTCAAAAGCGTACAAGAACGACAACTAATCGCAAATGGTTTAAAGTTTATCAGTGAAGAAGCCAAAGTTCCTATAGTACTGGTTGGTATGCCTTGGGCTACAAAAATAGCTGAAGAACCACAATGGGCTTCCCGCTTAGTTAGAAAAAGAAAACTCGAATACTTTAGCTTAAAGAACGACAGCAAGTACTTTCGCCAATATTTAATGGGCCTAGCGAAGAAAATGCCATTTGATGAGCCGCCTAAGCTTGAAAGTAAAAATACCACAATGGCGTTATTTGCTGCATGTCGAGGGGAGAATAGAGCTCTTAAACACCTTCTATCAGAAGCTTTAAAATTAGCAGTAAGTTGTAATGAGTACCTTGAAAATAAACACCTTATTACAGCTTATGACAAGTTTGATTTTTTTAATGACAAAGAGCTACTGGAGTTCAAAAACCCTTTTGAACAAGATGCTAAAGATATTGTTATTTATGAGGTAATTAAAAGCTCATCGTATAACCCTAATGCATTGGACCCTGAGGATATGCTCACAGGTCGTAAATTCGCAATAGTAATAGCCTAAGGTCGATTAAGGAGATTCAAACGGATAAGTCTTAACTTCAGCTATCAGATTAGGCTAGTGTGATTCAATCAAGTCTGATAGTCGCATATGTGTCATTAGCGGACGATGCAACATTAACCTCTCGTATGGTTCTGCTTCTTTCAATAGCTTCATTTAATTTTTGTTGTTTATTAGATAAATGATCAATATCTTTATTTAGCGATAAAATTTTAGTATCTAAGGCGCTTTGTTCCTCCGTTTTTTCTTCTTCTATTTCATTTGCAGAAAATACATTTATCGAGATAAAAAACAATGAAAGAATTAGAGAATTAATTATATTTTTCAAAGTGACTTCCAGTTTAAGGAGCTAGGTAACGAGACTGTAGAATAAATTTAACAGCCAAATTCAAAAACGAGTTCCTCAAACCAACTTTAAGCGCTTTAAAAGCATTAGGTAATGCATTTTTAACCCATAAAACAGACTGTTTTTCTTAAAAAAGAGTAATTCTACAGCCTCAATGCCCTGTTAAGGGGAAACTGAATAGCTTATAGTTACCTCATATCAGAGATGATTTTTTTTATTTGATCATGTATGACATTTGCAAGTATATCAGGAGTAGCATCTTCAGCCTTAACTTTACCAGATCTAACATGACCAGTAATTACACCAAACCGTACAAACAATAGAAATAGATACTCCCCAAACATTTCTTCAAACCTTTCAGAAGAAACAGAAAGTAGAGTATTAGCAATGTCTTGCTGTATTTTCTTATTTAAATGAGGTGCGAAGTCATTTTGTATAATATCTTTCGCTGAAAGCATTCTTTGATCATATTCTTGACTGTTTGGTTTTATATCAAGTAATTGACTCGTTTCTATTCTGAAATATCCAACTATAACATTGTCAATGTCTATTCTTTTTTTTTTACTTTTAAACTTATCAAAAAAGCCCATTTTCATTCCTTATATAATTATATTGATAATATGATGAACACACAAAGTGAATAATAAACATAACAGCTTATTGAACACCATTTTTGTGGTTTATAACACACCAAAATGGTGTATATTACATACGCTGATAATTTCACTAATAATTACCTTTGTAAACAAGTGATTCAAATAGCTAGGAATTAAGCTTGTTATTTTTCACTAAAACGGCGGTTAATAATGTATCGGACAAATCAGGAGTAAGTTTAACTTTTTCAGTGTCCGGTTATCGCTGCCAGATGAAACCTAAGCCTAATCATTAAACTCTATGGGCTGATTGTGAATTACTTCAAATTAACCTACTAAAAATGTTTCTATCACCCGCTCTCTAAACCCACCAAAGGCTTGTAAAAAACTTGATTCTTTGGGTTCAGTCTTCAGCTGACTTGACTCGTTTGATCCCCATGAAAATAATAAATCATCAATTTCAGCAACCGGCTGACTATCGAGGCGTGTGGAGTCTGTCTTTTTATGTTTCTCTTTTCCAAAATATTCATTCGCTATGGCGTTATTTCTTATCAGTACGCAATTGTCAGGTAGCTCTTGGTCGATTCTATTTGCAAAGGTGGTTAGTGTTTCTTCGGCGAGGGTGAATAGCCAAGCTTCTTGGTTAGGCGAGTTATTTACTCTTAATATACGGCCAAGCACCTGCCTGAAATAAAGCTCGGTTTTAACTCTGCTTAAATGGCAACATACTTGCAGCCTTGGTATGTCAGTGCCTTCCGACACCATTCCAACGCTTACAATCCATTGTGTGTTGCTAAAGCGAAAATGGCTGATTCTATCGCCAGCATCACTTTCTTTGTAAGTAACTATGGTTGCTGATTGATGGAAAATCTCTATAAGAACTATCACTATCTGCTCTGCATGCTCAACAGAAGAGGCAACAATTAACCCTGCGGCATTGCTATTCTGCTGCCTAATAGTCGCAAGTTTACTTACCCCTTGAGCAACAATGTAATTAATTACAGCTTCGTGCTTAATCAAATCTTGGTATGAAATCGATGGATCTTTTAGCAAAGACTTTAATGAGTTATAGGTTTTAGTTTCCTGTTTCGTGGTTGTTACCGATATTTCTTCATTATCAACTAAAACAATTTTAGGGTTGCGACATACCCCATCATTTACGGCCTGTTGCAGCGAGTAAGTGTAATTACATATTATTTTATTATCAGGGTCGCTATAAGTTGCCAGCGCGATAGGAAGAAGGTCAGAGCGCCAAGGTGTGCCTGTCAACGCTAACGTAAAAGCAGCGTGCTGTTGAATGTTTTTAACAATATCTTGTCCCCATATATTGGCATCCTCAATGCTTGAACCAGCACAGTGGTGTATTTCATCAAACACCACCAACACGCGGTTGTTCCTTAATAACTTCCAGTAGTCGTCATTAAAAAAGCGCATATTTTGATAAGTATACGAGCAACCAACTGAGCCAATAACACCGTCAAAATTACAATTTAACCGTTTCGCAAATGTCTTTCTAATACCATTGGCCACCTCGCTAGAGGGTGAAAAACAAATCACAAAGTCTATTTGCTTAGTTTCAAATAAATAAGCGGCTACTTCTGCTGCCAATACGGTTTTACCGGCCCCTGGTGTAGCTAAACAAAAAAAGTGCTTATAGCTTTGGGAATAATGCTTTTTAACTGCCGATAAGCAGGCTGTTTGCCAATCCCTTAACATGGTTGTTTTTCTGTTATTTTATTACCCAATAAAGTCCGCAAAGCATTTATTTTACCAAGTAATTTAATCGACTTTTCTTTAGCTTGAGTGTGATGCAGTTGCAATTGTTCATGTAGTTTAGGGTAACGTGCAGTTAGGCGTTTGTACTCTTTAGCTTCTTCAAGCAAGGTACTCAAATCAATTTCGTATGTTAGTAAATCTTTTTTAAGTTCTTCTTGGTACTCAGTAATTTCAAGCTTTTGGGCTGTGGCTTTAGTAGAGCTATTGTTAGAAATATAAATGTCTTTTGCTCTACTGCCTCTTGAATGCGGCACAATTTCTAAATTTAAAAATAACTCCGTTTTTGAATAAATAACTTCCTTAACTCCCTTGCGTAATTTATTGGTTCGTTTTAAAAGTCCTTTTGCAACATTACGAGTTAATTGACGATATATAAACTTTCGGGTTTCTACTACATCGGTAAACGTAGGCTGTTCACGTAATAAAGCATTTTTAGCTTCAGTTACAGTGAATTTATCCATCTGCTTGATTACCAGAAGAAAATGTAAAAATACATTCATATTCGCTTTTTTACTCATTGCTAAACCTTACTTCTCACCATAAACTTAGGATTCCTAAGTATACATGTTCATGTAAAAACTAGACAATCATTTAAATGTAAGAGTTACCAAGATGAAGCAACGGTGCAGGTTAAATCCTTTTTTACAGAGCGTCTTAAAGAGGCTCGAAAGCGAATGAAAATAAGCCAAAAAGAGTTAGGTATTAAAATAGGGATGGACCCAAGTTCAGCCAGCGGCAGAATGAACCATTACGAAACGGGTCGCCATATGCCCGACTTAGCTACTTTAAAAAAGCTAGCGTCCGAGCTAAATGTTCCCGTAAATTACTTTTTTTGTGAATCAGAAGAAAGCGCAACCCTTGCCTGTTTAATCGAAAAGCTTGACGAAGAAGGCAAGCGTAAGCTTATTCAACTACTAGAATCAGAATAGTAAATCTTGTAATTCGAGAAAAGTTTTTAGTTTATTTATCATATAAATAAGGACGTTTATGAGAATTATCCCATTAATATTAGTTACTTTATTTTTATTGGGCTGTGATAGAAAGCCTGTAACTTATGATGAATGTATTCTTGAGCATATGAAAGGCGTCAAAAGTGATGTTGGTGCAAAGTTAATCCATAAATCTTGTTACGAAAAAAATAAAAAGCAAACCACGCCTAAAGAAATTAAACAACTTGGAGTTAAAGAACGGCTAAACTTAACCGGTCGTGCAAGTTTAGGTTATTCAAATTATTATTCCGGTAATATCTACAATGGTAATGAATCAATTACAGTTACAGAGTTAAAGGTTAAAATTACGACTGTAGATGGAAAAAAGGAAACCTCAAGATATTATATTAGTAAGGTTAATATCCCTCCTTTAACGAGTAAAGGCTTTGGTTTCGATATAATTCTAGGTGGAAATGGCTCTGAGTATACATGGGCCATTTCTTCAGCTAAGGGTTATGAAGTAAAACAGCCCTAATTTTAAAGTGAATTATATCGTTTGTAACTATTAGCACAGCGGATTAGTGAGTAGAAACGCAATGAAGACCATACTTTTTCCTCGGAATTTAGGCCGAGATACACTCAAATCTTTTTTTAATGAGTTAGAAGACAACCAGAATACACCAGAAATTTTAATCGATTGCACTACCTTGAAGTTTTCGTACCCAAGTGGGATGCTGATCGCAGGTTCTAAAATTCGAAAATGGATAAAATACAGGAGAGAAAGCGGATTAAGCACAAGAATAAAAGGTCACGATAGTTCTGGCGATGCGCATAGTTATCTTCGCCATTTAGGTTTTTTTGATTTTATTGGTATGGATGAAGGAAATGAAGTTGGTGAGGCTCAAGGTTCCATGACTTACCTACCAATAACCAGAATAGAAAAGCCAGTGTTTGATTTACAAACACAAAATATTCAACAGTGGTATGACGAAATCACAGGTAAGGTCAGGCGCTTTGCAAATTTGCTATCAGGGACGCAACTGGAAACAGAAGAAAATAGGCTTTATCGCTATGCACTAAGAGAGATCGTAAGAAATGTATTTGAGCATTCGTTAACAAATGAATGTTATTTATGTGGGCAACGATGGGTGAATGGGCGTGTTGAAGTCGCTGTAATAGATGAGGGGGTTGGAATATCATCTTCTCTAGGTCGTTCATTTAAATTTGAATCAGAAATAGATGCGCTACTGAATGCTATAAAGCCAGGTGTCTCAGGTACGACAGAAATCGTTGAGTCTGAAAATATTTATAAAAACTCGGGGTTTGGACTATATGTATTAGAGCAATTAGTCTCTTCATTCGGTTGGTTTATGCTCGGTAGCGGCAGTGCAAAAATTGTATCGCAAGGTAGAACCATAAATAAGCAAACCCTTAATTTTGCTGGTACCTACATAGGGCTCAGACTAAACAAGGCGCCAAGCCAATTTTTAGGAATATTTGAAGATATTATTAATATGGGAGAGCATGAAGCTGAAGAGTCTGGAATAAAAGTAAAAGCTTCAGGGATATCTAAGTTAATCTAAAGTTATTTAGGTTTAGCTATAGCATTTTAGTGAATGCTTTATAGCTAATATATTTATAGTTTCCGTAAATCAAAATATAGTTTATAAAGAGCCATTCTCTTAAGGGAATAATACATACAATTACTCCTATCTTCTAATAGCAATTTATTACTAATTAACGCTCAAAAATCCACGACCTTTGCGGTATGATAAGCCAATAATTTATATTGATATTCTTGCAAAGAGAGACCACATGGACGCTGCATCAAAAAAGCCTGCAACAAAAAAAGCCGCAAAAAAAACACAAGTCGGGTTTGAAGAATCCCTTTGGGATGCCGCCAATAAACTGCGCGGCAGTGTTGAATCAGCCGAATATAAGCACATTGTTTTAAGCTTAATCTTTCTTAAATTTATTAGTGATAAGTTTGAAGGGCGTAAAAAAGCCATTGCTAGCGAGTATGGTGATGAATACATCGATATGGTTGACTTTTACGCGATGGATAACGTGTTTTATCTACCAGAAGATGCGCGCTGGTCGTACATTCAAATCAACGCTAAGCAAGGCGATATTGCCGTTAAAATAGATACCGCACTGCACGCGGTTGAAAAAAACAATAAATCGCTCGCGGGCGCATTGCCCGATAACTACTTTTCACGCTTAGGGCTTGATGCCAGTAAGCTCTCTGCATTAATCGATACCATTAATAATATCGACACTATTGCCAACCAAAACGAAAAAACAGAAGAAGATCTCGTTGGCCGTGTTTACGAATACTTTTTAGGTAAATTTGCCGCCTCTGAAGGCAAAGGTGGGGGCGAGTTCTATACGCCAAAATCAATTGTTACCCTCATTGCCGATATGATCGAACCATTTGAAGGTAAAATTTACGACCCGTGTTGTGGTTCGGGCGGTATGTTTGTGCAATCGCTTAAATTTATTAATAGCCATAATGGTAATCAAAAGAATGTGTCTATTTACGGGCAAGAGTACACTAATACCACCTATAAACTGGCTAAAATGAACCTAGCCGTGCGCGGTATTTCGGGCAACTTAGGCGATGTAGCAGGCGACACCTTTTTTAAAGATCAACACCCCGACCTAAAAGCCGATTACATAATGGCAAACCCACCGTTTAACCAAAAACAGTGGCGCGCCGATAACGAACTCGTCGACGATGCCCGCTGGGCAGGTTATCCAACACCGCCAACCGGTAATGCTAACTATGCGTGGATCATGCATATGATCTCAAAGCTCAGCGAGCATGGCACCGCAGGCTTTGTATTGGCCAATGGTTCAATGAGTTCAAACACCAGTGGCGAGGGCGATATTCGCCAAAAAATAATCGAAAACGATTTAGTCGAGTGTATGATAGCCCTACCAGGGCAGCTGTTTTACACCACGCAAATTCCGGTGTGTTTATGGTTTATAAGTAAAGACAAACGCGGTAATAACGAAAAAGGCTTACTAAAACGCCGTGACCGCCAAGGCGAAACCCTATTTATAGACGCCCGCGAAATGGGCTCTATGGTTAACCGTACCTTAAAAGAGCTCACCAACGACGACATAGCTAAAATAACCGAAACCTACCATATATGGCGCGGCGAAGAGCTAAGCTTAGATACAGAGCAAGAGTACCAAGATGTTGCCGGTTACTGTAAATCAGCCACCCTTGCCGATATTAAAGCGAACGACTACGTACTTACCCCTGGGCGCTATGTCGGCGCTGCCGATATTGTAGATGACGGCATCCCGTTCGAAACCAAAATGACTGAACTTAGTCAAACCCTTTATAGCCAAATGAACCAAAGCGATGAGTTTGATAAAGCGATTCGTAAGAATTTGGAGGCGTTGGGTTATGGGGAGTGATTGGCCATTGGTTTCTTTAGGTGATTATTGTGTAAAAATTGGTAGTGGTGCTACACCAAGAGGCGGAAGTAGTGTCTATAAAGAGTACGGTGAAATATGCTTAATTCGAAGTCAAAACATCTACAACGATGGGTTTAAATCTCAAGGACTTGTTTACATAGATGAAGATGCTGCAAAAAAATTAAAAAATGTGGTAATCGAAAAAAATGATATTTTATTAAACATTACAGGTGATTCAGTTGCTAGGGTATGTCTTGCAGTAGAGAGGTATTTACCTGCAAGGGTAAATCAACATGTCGCTATTATCAGACCAAACCCAAAAGAGTTTGATGCGAGGTATTTACGTTATGTGATTTCAAGCCCATTTATGCAAAAGGTTTTATTAAATCTTGCTAGTGCAGGGGCTACGCGAAATGCTTTAACTAAAACGATGATTGAAACATTAGAGGTTTCTAAACCACCTTTAATAATTCAAAAAAACATTGCGGATTGCCTTGAATCTCTTGACGATAAAATATTTTTAAACAACGAAACCAACCAAACCTTAGAACAAATGGCACAGGCGTTATTTAAAAGCTGGTTTGTTGATTTTGATCCTGTGTTCGACAATCTACTTGCTAGTGTTGATTTTAAGTTAGAAAGCCTTGAAAACCGCTTGCCTGACAATTTAAAACTAAAAGCGCAGCGTCGCTTAGCGGTACTGAACAGTTTAGAAAATGCGACACAATGCAAAGCGTCACTCATTGCACTCGCTCACGAGCTACAAGCACAGTTATCAACAAAAGAAGCAGCACAAGCAGCGGTTTCAGCCGCTGAAACACCTGTTAAACCAAACTTTAGCGCTAACCCTAACATATTAGCGCAACACGCCAACACCCACGCCCACTTCCCCAATGAGTTCGTACACAACGAACAACTAGGCTGGATACCAAAGAGTTGGGAAGCAAAAACTATTGATGAACTATGTAAAATAAATCCAGAATCTTGGACTAAAAAAAATGCACCTGAGGTAGTTAAATACGTTGATTTGGCTAATGCTAAAAATGGAGCTGTGGGGGAAACTATAGAGTATAGTTTTTCTGAAGCACCAAGCCGAGCCAGAAGAGTTTTGCGACCGCATGACACAATCATTGGTGTAGTTAGACCTGCAAATAGATCTTTTGCTTATGTTAATGAAGAAAGTTTAACGGGTAGTACAGGGTTTTCAGTAGTTAGAGCAAATAATCAAAATTGTAGAGCTTTTGCATATTTTTCTTTAACTAATGATGATTGTATTCAAGAGTTCACGCGCATTGCAGATGGTGCTGCTTACCCTGCAATAAAACCAGAAGATGTGGCGAAGACATATTGCGTTTACTCCAATAATAAAATCTTAGATGCATTTGAATCTATAGCTGGAAACATCATGTCTGGGGTTGCAAGAAATCAAACACAAACAAAAACATTAACTAAACTCAGGGATACTCTTCTTCCAAAGTTGATTGCTGGTGAGATTACAATAAATAAGGATATTTAAAATGAGCCGTTGGCTTGAAGCATTTGATAACCATCCATTTCAGAATGTTTGGAGTAACTTAAAAACCACAATTGAAGACTCTCAGGTCGATGACGAAACCATAATTACAAATGTTGAGGAATTAGCTCGATTAAGAAAAGTAATTACTTTCATAGATGTTTTAATTGATTCTATTGACCCTGAGTTAGTACCTCTTACTACCTGGGATTCTTTCCGAACTCAGTCTCAATCATGTCTACAAGAAATAACAAACTATAACAATAACCGAAATATTCAGCATGTTGTTAAAGCAAATTCATATGCCGATAATTTATTAACTTATGTTCGTCCGTATACAGTTGAATCAACAAAAGCAGTTAAGGCTACACAAGCAGCTTTTCGTGGATATTCAAAGACAGTGGCTCAAGGGTTAGAAAACTTTAAGAGAAAATCAACTGAGTATTTAGATGAATTTGAAGAGTATAGAAATTCAACTGAAGAAAAGTATTCCGAATTAAAAGGCATCCATGCAGAAATTACTGATTTACGCCAACAGTATTTTGTAGGTAATGAATCTGAAGACGCTCTAGAATCAAAAATAGATTCAATGTTTACCAAGTTTAGTGATTATTACTCGCAAATTTCTGATTATCAAACTGAACTTTTAGACAGCGGTAGCGATTCAATTAAAGAAATAATAGAGGAAGCTAAAGTTGAGTCTGAAGACAGTAAAAAATCAATAGAAACAATGCTTCATGATACTGAGAGTAAACTTAAGGAGCTGAAGCTATTCTACAGGGATGTTCATGGTATTGAAGATGAAGATGGAAATTTGAGTGGTGGTTTAAAGTTAGAGATTAGTAAGAGGAAAGAGGAACTAGATAGCTTTAAAAAGCAACAACAAACTCGTTATCAAGCATTAAATTCCCAAATTGAAGAATTACTACCTGGCGCAACAAGTGCAGGTTTAGCTACAGCCTACAGAGTTATGAGAAAATCATTTAGTAAACCAATTAAGCAATATTCTTATTTATTTTACTCAGCAGTATCTATATTAACTTTAACAGCGCTCTTATCAAGCATTGATAGTTTTTGGACTGCGAATGAGATCATTAAATTTGTTGATATTACTGATCTTAGTGGACTATTAAATAGCTTGATTCATAAGTTACCTATCATAGTACCGGTAGTATGGTTAGCTCTATTTGCGTCTAAAAGGCGAAGCGAAGTACAAAGATTACAGCAAGAGTATGCTCACAAAGAAGCTCTAGCTAAATCATATCAAAATTTTAAAACCCAGATAGATAATTTGAATGTACCAGATAAGAAAGAAGAATTAATGGAGAAGCTTCTTTCTGCTGCAATCGATGCGGTTTCTGCAAATGCTTCCGATACTTTAGACAAAAAACATGAAGATAAAACACCAGCGCATGAAGGCTTAGATAAAATGATAAGTTCTTTGGAGAAGCTTAAAGGGATTATTAAATAAGGATGTTTGATGAAATTTACTGAAGCCAAATTAGAACAAGCGGTGGTTGAGCTATTAGGCGAGCAAGGCTACCCGCATTTATTGGGCGGTGAGCTCAACCGCAACCATAGCGATGTATTAATCAAAGACGACTTACGTGCTTTTTTAACTAACCGCTACGCTAAAAATAATATTACAACGGGTGAAGTAGACTCAATAATTGCAAAGCTTGAAAAGCTGCCTGCCAGTGATTTATACGAGAGCAATAAAACCTTTTGTAAGTGGCTGAGTGATGGGTTTTTATTGAGCCGCGAGCGAGGCAGAGTAGCAGGCAGCGCAGCACAAAAAGATTTGTATATTCAACTACTCGATTACGATAACGTTGAGCAAGGCATTAAAAGTAGCCTAATAGCAGGGAATGCTATGGCACAAGCGACGTTGGATAATGTGAATGAAGCGAGCGTTACTTACCTGCAAGACGACAATATTTATCGCTTTGTTACCCAGCTAGAAATAGAAAGCCCCACAAGCTACGACAATATTGAGCTGCGTATTCCCGATGGCATTTTATATGTAAATGGCTTGCCATTAGTGGTGTTTGAATTTAAAAGCGCAATACGCGAGCAAGCCCCAATATTTGAAGCGTATGAGCAGTTAACGGTGCGCTACCGCCGCGCTATTCCGCAGTTATTTGTGTTTAATACCTTGTGTGTTATTAGCGATGGCGTAAACAATAAAATGGGTAACTTATTTGCGCCGTACCAGTTTTTTTACTCGTGGGGTAAGGTAACGGGGCAAGAGCTAACCGCGCAAGAGGGTATTAACTCGTTACATACCTTATTGCAGGGTTTGTTTGATAAAGCGCGCTTGCGCGATGTTATGCGTAATTTTGTATTCTTCCCCGACTCTGATAATAAAAGCGCGGGCAAAAAAGAGATAAAAATAGTGCCGCGTTACCCGCAATATTATGCGGCTAATAAACTGTTTGAAAATATAAAGCAGCATTTAAAGCCACAAGGTGATGGTAAAGGCGGAACGTACTTTGGCGCAACCGGTTGCGGTAAAAGTTACACCATGCAATTTTTAACACGCTTGTTGATGAAGAGCGTTGAACTTAAAAGCCCCACCATTATTTTAATTACCGACCGCACCGATTTAGACGATCAGCTTTCGCAGCAGTTTGGTAATGCAAAAACCTACATTGGTGACGACACGGTAAAAACTGTTACCAGCCGTACTCACTTACGTGAATTACTTGAAGGCCGTAATAGCGGTGGGGTATTTTTAACCACCATTCATAAATTTACCGAAGACACCCAGTTATTAACTGAACGCGCTAACGTTATTTGTATTTCTGATGAGGCGCATCGTAGCCAAGTTAATCTTGATCAAAAAATTACTATTACCGAAAAGGGTGTAAAAAAGACCTTTGGTTTTGCTAAATACCTACACGACTCACTGCCCAATGCTACTTACGTTGGTTTTACAGGCACCCCAGTGGATGCGACTTTAGATGTGTTTGGTGAAGTGGTTGACTCGTACACCATGACAGAGTCGGTTAAAGATGAAATAACTGTACGCATTGTGTACGAAGGCCGCGCTGCCAAGGTGTGTTTAAACAATAGCAAGCTGGCAGAAATTGAAGCCTATTACAAAGAATGCGCCGATGCAGGCAGTAACGAGCTGCAAATAGAAGACAGTAAAAAAGCCACCGCTAACATGAATAGCATTTTAGGCGATCCTGACCGCATTAATGTTTTAGCAAGGGACTTTGTTGAACATTATGAAAAACGCGTTGAGGAAGGCTCTACGGTCGCAGGAAAGGCGATGTTTGTGTGTAGCTCGCGTGGCATTGCTTATCAGCTGTATCAAGAGCTAGAAGAACTACGCCCACAGTGGTTTGATGTAGTCGACACTGATGACGCCCAAAAGCTATCAGATACCGAGCGAAAGCGCGCTATTAGCGAAGGCCGTATTGCAGCCCCGTCTGAAAAAGTAAAAATGGTGATGACGCGTGGCAAAGACGACGTTGAACGCTTATATAATTTACTTGGCAGTAAAGACGAACGTAAAGAGCTTGATAAGCAATTTAAAAACAAAAATTCAAACTTCAAAATAGCCATAGTGGTAGATATGTGGCTAACCGGTTTTGACGTGCCATTTTTAGATACCATGTACATAGATAAGCCGCTGCAAAAGCACAGCTTAATACAAACTATTTCGCGCGTTAATCGCCAGTTTGAAGGCAAAGATAAAGGCCTAGTGGTTGACTACATTGGTATTAAATCTGAAATGAATAAAGCGTTAGCGCAGTATTCAAAAACTGACGAAACCAACTTTGAAGACATTACCGCCTCGGTTATTGAAGTAAAAAATCACTTAGCGTTACTTGCAGAGCTATTTCATAAATTTGACAGCAGCCCATACTTTACCGGTCAAGCCGTTGCACAATTAAATTGCTTAAACCATGCCGCTGAGTTTGCACTTATTACCGAAAAACGCCAAAAGCGTTTTATGGATTTAGTAAAGCGTTTAAAAGCCGCTTACGATGTTTGTTGTGGTAGTGAAAAAATTAACGAAAACGAGCGTAACCACATTCACTTTTACCTCGCTATTCGCTCTATTATTTACAAGCTAACCAAAGGCGAAGCGCCCGATACCGCGCAAATGAACGCCAAAGTACGTGAAATGATAAGCGAAGCCCTGCAAAGCGACGGCGTAGAAGAAGTATTTAAACTCGGCAATGAAGATGGCGGCGAAATCGACATTTTTAATGACGACTACATCGCTAAAATAGAAAAAATAAAACTCCCGAATACCAAAATAAAAATACTGCAACAAATGCTAGCTAAAGCCATTGGCGAGCTTAAAAAAGTAAACCAAACCCAAGGCATCGACTTTACTAAACGCTTTGAATCGCTAGTGCAACGCTACAACGAGCGAAAAGAAGATGACGTACTGGTAAGTAGCGTACTGGATGACTTTTCAGAAAGCATGGTTGATATGATTTACAGCGTACGCGACGAAATGAACGCAGGCGACGAGCTAGGAATCGATATTGAAGAAAAAGGCTTTTACGACGCGTTAAAAATGCTCGCGATTAAGTACGACTTTGACTACCCCGAAGATAAGCTCATTGAGCTCGCCCAAGCGGTAAAAGTAATTGTAGACGACAAAGTTAAATTTGTTGATTGGAACCACCGCGACGATATTAAATCATCACTAAAAGTCGAGCTGATTTTAATACTCGCTAAATTTAAATACCCACCAATCAGCCGCGATGAAGTATACAAAGAAATATTTGAACAAGCGCAGAGCTTTAAAGTAAATAGGATAAAAGATAATTAGAGAAACACCATAAGTGTGAATGAGTGGATGTTTTAAAAGTAAAGTTGAATATGTAGCTCATGAGATAACTTATTAAGTGATTCACTAAATATAGTTTGTTAAAACTAGTACAAAAGATAGAGCTGTTTTTCAGGCAACAAGACACTTAAAACTTAAATTAAAAGGAATTTGGCTAATGACTAAAAACTACGAAATAACTAAAAGTGGTTTTACTGTAAAAGATACAAAAACAAATCATATTTTAAAGGTAACTTACAAAAATGGTGTTTATCAGGGGGTTGTTACAATGCCTGAGCAAAGTATACAGTTACCCTTATCAGATTGGAAAAAAGGAGAAAACCCTTTTAGTAATGACACTTGTTTTGAGGGAAGGCAAACAGGCTACTCACCACAAGGATACTGGTGGTTCAGCATAAATACGGCACTACCTTTTAGCCAAATTTTGGCTGAGGTTGAAGCATTAAGTAGTACGGGTAGCTTTTTAAAAAAATTATTTATGCCAAAGGTTAAAAATAAAGCAAAGCTACTAGATGTTGTTAAAAAGCAAAATCAAACAGGTTATATGTTTGTAGATATAATTAATGATCTTGGTGAGTCAACAGAAGGCATCATGGCTAGCTCTAAGCTGATTCAGATGACATATGGTTACGCTAGGAGGGCCGCTGCAATGGCCCTTTACCTTCAAGGTTTAATTGAAAAAGATGGGTATGATCACAATTTATCATTTTTTAAAGCCATACAGCTAAAGACTGAACAGTCAGTTGATTTTCAAGAGCAAGCCTTTACTGATGCTATTGAGTACATGCAAACATATAACCCTATTATTACCCGTATGCTAGTAAAAAAAATGGCTATGATAGCTCAAAACTTTGAAGTTCCTGATGAAGAATTAAATGACGGAGAATTGATAAGTATAATTATGGAAACTTATACAAATTAGCTTAATCATTTATTTTTCTTTTTGTTAAATAATTTCAACCAACCTTATAAAAGATAGTAAAGGTTATCCAATGACAAGATCCAAACTACAGCGAATAGCATTTGTTCAACTATCTCCAAATGGTAAGTTGTATCCTATGAAGTGTGATAGGGAGGATCTTGGAAGTGGTGACGATGTAGAAGTTCTAATGTCGGTAGGCTCTGAAAATGAGCGTTATCTTGAGGGAAAAATAATTTCAGTTTCTTATGAAAGATGGAATTGTAGCTGTTATGTAGTTAATCATGTGCGTGAAGTCAGTTATGAAATTGAAAATGAAGGATTTATTAGAACTGTTAATCTAACAGAAAAATCATAAACCTATATAGCGCTAATAAGAGTCAGTAATAGTATATAGGGCAGCTATACAATAATATTATTTATGATGTGGCTTGCATATTAAATAGGATAGCTTTATCTTTTAGCTTAGGATTTCTAAGTTTTAAGGCGTGTATGGCTTTTCTATTTTCTCCCAAGGCTCGGGCATTTTCTGACGAGTCGTTGGAAAGTTACTTGTTACGGGTCGTTTCTGAGAATTTTTTTGACTCGTATGAAGGGTTGAGCTTAGCTATACGAGAAGAGCTACATGATCTTGATTTTGAGGCGCATGGCGCATTCCCGATCGACTTAAAAAGGCTCAATGTTTACCACGCCAAGCATAATAGCCACTTTAGAATGCGGGCTTTAGGGCTACTTGAAACATTATTAGATTTACCTCGATACGAGCTACAAAAGTTGGCTTTGCTAAAGTCAGATATTAAGTTCAATTCCTCAGTCGCCATATATAACAATGGCGTAGACATCCCACAAAGATTTATTCGTTACTATACAGAAGATGCCGTTGATTCGATTCCGGTATGCCCACAATGTCTTGCAGAAAAAGCTTACATAAAACAAAGTTGGCATATAAAGTGGGTAAATGCGTGCACTAAACATCAGTGTACTTTGCTCCATAACTGCCCAGAGTGCTGTGCTCCAATTAACTACATAGAAAATGAGTCAATTACTCATTGTTCATGCGGTTTTGAGCTTTCTAGCGCTAGTACCTCATCTGCAAAGACATTAAGTATTGAGCATTTAAATAAATTGCTGGATAAAAGTGAGCGTAATGATAGTAACCCGCTATTTAACAATACGACTCTTACAGAACGCTTTGCTGCGCTTCTTTGGTATCACGAGCGGTATTCTCAAACAGATAATTTTTGTTTAGATGTCGCTGTGGATTATTTTAGTAAGTGGCCAGCAGTTTTTTACAAAGAGCTTGATGAATTAAGTAAAAATGCAGAAATGAAGCTAATAGATTTGTTTAATAAAACAGAGTTTAAGTTTATTTTTGGTGATGCTATTTTAGCTTGCCCCAGTACTCAAATGCAGAGAGAACTTCACTTTATTTATAGGGCTCTGTTAGATTATTTAGTTACTTTGGTTGAGAGTAACCCTAAAACTAAAAAGCCCAACGCAGCCGACTTATTAGTAAGTGTATTGGAGGCTGCAACTTTGTTAGGCACTTCAGTAGAGCAGGTTTATAGGTTGTACCAAGATGGTATTTTGCAAACGGCGTCTCGTCATAAAATGAACCAGCGGATCAACCCTTATAAGGGCGTGTTTTTTTTAAGGCATGTTATAGAGTACAAAACCAGTTTTGGAAATGACAAAGCTAGAATGTATTTGTCGGCATGGTGAGTATATGCATTTAAAAGAACTGTTAGAGATTACAGACACCACTGAGCGAGATAGATTATTACGTCGTGCTTTTAGCCCTTATACGGCAATGATTGATATAACAGGCAGCGAAGCCGTTGCTCTGATTATTTTGTTAAACCTGACTTATCGAAAAAACCAAGTTGATGACTTGCTGGATAAGCAGCTAGCAAAACAGGCTTTAAAAAGTGAAGATCATATTAATAAATGTATTAAGGAAATAGCGTGGTTTCATACTCATAATTTAAAGTACCCTGATATTAGAGTAAGTAAGCAAAATCTAGCTGTAGCGCCTCCACTACTAGGCTCTTATGTTTTGAGTAGTGCTAACTATCCTAAAGCCTATGGCTGGTCACATGACTCAGCTAAAGTTAATTTTGCTAAATTATTTGTTAGTTACTTTAAATGGCAAAATCAAGACAGTTGTTTGGCACAAGTATTAGCTACGAACTCGGATAACTGGAAAGCCGCATTTACCTCTCTGGGATTATCCGTTAAGGCATTTAAAAGCTTATGTGTAACCGTTAAAGAATCATTGCCTGAAGAGGTTATTCCCGACTCTGTTGACCGCTACTCTCGCCAAGTAAAAATGCCTTATCATGATGGTTACTTAGCTGTTACGCCTGTAATTAGCGATGTTGTTCAATCAAAAATTCAACAGGCGGCAATTGATAAACGAGCTCGATTTAGCAATGTAGAGTTTACGCGTCCTGCTGCTGTCAGTATGTTAGCTGCTTCCTTAGGTGGTGTTATTAATGTGCTTAATTACCCTCCTTATATACGAAGTAAATATCATGGTTTAAGTAACTCACGAGCATTTAAATTAAATAATGGGCAAACAGTATTTAACGTTGAGGCACTATTAAAGCCGGAATTAATTAAAGCTTTAGAAGGTATTATATTTAGTAATAATGCGCTGGCTCTTAAACAACGTAGGCAACAAAAAGTTAACAGTATTAAAGAAGTAAGAAACACGCTTTTAGAATGGTTTTCACCTATATATGAGTGGCGCTTAGATTTTATTGAGAATGGGCATGACTTAGAGCAGCTTGAGAGTGCTTCAGAGCGACTAGAGTATAAAATACTATCGCTACCCGACAATGAACTCCCTTCGCTAACGATTCCTTTATTTAGGTTACTAAATGAAATGCTTAGCGGTGTGAGCATGACACAAAGGTATGCTTTTCATCCTAAATTAATGAGCCCTTTAAAAGCAGCTTTACAATGGTTGCTTGTTAATCTTACAGATCAAAAACATGTACTGATTGAAGAAGATGATGAACATTATCGCTATCTTCATTTAAGCGGTATACGTGTGTTTGATGCGCAAGCATTATCAAACCCTTACTGCTCAGGTATTCCATCTTTAACCGCTGTTTGGGGTATGATTCACAGCTACCAAAGAAAACTTAATGAGGCGCTAGGAACAAATGTACGGTTCACATCCTTTTCTTGGTTTATTAGGAATTATTCTGCTGTAGCAGGAAAAAAACTTCCTGAACTGAGCCTTCAAGGCGCTCAGCAAAGTAGGCTTAAGCGGCCAGGAATTATCGATGGCAAATACTGTGATTTGGTATTTGATTTAATAATACACATTGATGGTTATGAAGATGACTTACAGGCAGTAGATAGTAAGCCTGACATTTTGAAAGCGCATTTTCCATCTAACTTTGCAGGTGGTGTTATGCATCAGCCTGAGCTTAACTCAAATATAAATTGGTGCTGTTTATATAGTAATGAAAATCAGTTATTTGAAAAGTTAAGGCGACTCCCTTTATCCGGTTGTTGGGTTATGCCAACTGAGCACAAAATACAGGATTTAGATGAGCTACTCTTATTATTAAATAGTGACTCTAAACTAAGCCCATCTATGATGGGACATATGTTGCTCACTGAACCGAAAGCTAGAGTTGGAACACTTGAAAGACTGCATTGTTATGCTGAACCAGCAATAGGAGTGGTGAAATACGAAACGGCCATTAGTGTTAGGCTAAAAGGTATTCGTAACTATTTTAATAGCGCTTTTTGGATGCTAGATGTGCAAGAAAAGTTTATGCTAATGAAAAAAGTTTAACCGGAAAATACTTAATGGAATTATGTAATATATTAAAATATGATCGCTCGCTTTACCCTGGTAAAGCTGTATTTTTTTATAAAACGGCTGTCTCTGATTTTGTACCTTTAGAGGCCGACGTAAATAAGATTAGAGGCCCAAAATCTGGTTTTACTGAAGCATTCACTCGGCAGTTTTCACCAAAAAATATCTCACCTCAGGACTTAACACATAATAATATATTAACTTTAGAAGAGTGCTATGTACCTCCAAATGTGGAGCATATATTTTGTCGGTTTTCTTTGAGAGTTCAGGCTAACTCATTGATTCCTTCAGGCTGTAGTGACCCAGATGTTTTCTCTTTATTAAAAGAGTTGGCCTCAACATTTAAAGAATGCGGTGGTTATAAAGAGTTAGCAGTAAGATATTGTCGAAATATTTTGATAGGTACATGGCTTTGGCGTAATCAAAACACCGGCAACACTCAAATTGAAATTAAAACCAGCAAAGGGTGTTGTTATTTAATCGATAACACTCGTAAGTTAGCTTGGGAAAGCAAATGGACTTCTGATGATCAAAAAGTATTGGAAGAACTAAGTAATGAAATGGAGAGCGCATTAACTGATCCCAATGTGTTTTGGAGTGCCGATATAACCGCGAAAATAGAAGCCTCATTTTGCCAAGAGATTTACCCAAGCCAAATCCTTAACGACAAGGTTAAGCAAGGAGAGGCCTCAAAACAGTTTGTAAAAGCTAAGTGTGCAGATGGCCGTTACGCTGTAAGTTTTAATTCAGTAAAAATAGGAGCAGCACTTCAGTCAATAGATGATTGGTGGGATGAGGATGCAAGTAAAAGATTACGAGTGCATGAGTTTGGTGCAGATAAAGAAATAGGCATTGCCCGACGCCCACCCGATTCTGAACAGAACTTTTATTCTATTTTCAAAAACACTGAATGGTATTTGTCAGCCCTTAAAAATTGCATCACTAATAAAAATGAAAAAATAGATCCAGCTATTTATTATTTGTTTTCTGTATTGATTAAGGGCGGAATGTTCCAGAAAAAAGCAGAGGCTAAAAAGGCGTAGTTATGCAAAGGTATTACTTCACAGTCCACTTTTTACCAAAACAAGCAAACCTAGCGCTGCTAACTGGCCGTTGTATTTCTATAATGCATGGGTTTATTTTGAAGCATTATATTGAAGGAATGGGGGTTACGTTTCCTGCATGGTCGGACTCATCAATTGGTAATGAAATTGCTTTTGTTCACACGGACAAGGAAATTTTAAACACCCTTAAAGATCAGGCATATTTTGTGGACATGCAAGATTGTGGCTTTTTTAAAGTAAGCCAAGTTTTAGTTGTACCTGACAGCTGTGAAGAAGTACGTTTTATACGTAATCAGGCGGTAGCAAAAATATTCACAGGTGAAAGTAGAAGAAGATTAAAGCGCCTGCAAAAAAGAGCTTTAGCAAGAGGTGAAGACTTTAATCCTAAAAAGCTCGAAGCTCCCAGAGAAATTGATATTTTTCATAGAGTGGCTATGACTAGTAAGAGCTCACAAGAGGATTATATTTTGCATATTCAAAAGCAAGATGCCGGCTGCCAAGCAGAACCTATTTTTAGTAATTATGGGCTTGCCTCAAATGAAAAGTTTAAAGGCACGGTTCCTGATTTATCATCCTTAATAGAAAGTAATTAACCTTTATTTATAACGTTATCATAAATCATTGATACTAAAACTCTCTGAGTAAGCATATAAAAATATGGGTAAAATTGAATTTGCTTTTTAATTATATGAATTATATAAACAAGCTTAGCTATTTTTATAGTGACCTGCCGTATAGGCAGCTGAGAATTTCTTGTGCCTCTATGTATCCGTAATCAAAATGTGACCTGCCGTATAGGCAGCTGAGAATTTAAACCCGAACTGGCATTATTAAAGCCCTAGGTGACCTGCCGTATAGGCAGCTGAGAATAGTAGTAGGTGTAGTTCGACGCGCGCCAATGTGTGACCTGCCGTATAGGCAGCTGAAGATAAAAACAATCGATTCGATGTTTAAGTTAATGTAATTATGCCGAAAAGGCAGTGAGTAGTAATTGAAAAAACCAGTCTTATATCCGGGCTGGTTTTTTTGTTTTTAGCGTTATAACCTTTATTTCACTATGTCATTGTATGGTTGTATTTTATGTCAGTGAATGGTTGCAGGGTTTTTTTAAGTTATTGATATGCCTATCCTGTGTATGTCACGCTTTGCTTGCAGCGACAAATTTGCCCATGTAAGAATCGTTATATTGGCTTGGATCTTAGGATCTAGCCTTTTGAATCTAGGATCTTATTACATTTTCATGTTAGAATTTGCGCAATTTTTTGGCATAGCAAAGTAGCACAGTAATGATCTTAGATGATATTCGCATTGTTTTAGTTAACACGTCACATTCCGGCAATATTGGTTCGGCGGCTCGCGCCATGAAAACCATGGGTTTATCAAAACTTTATTTAGTTGATCCTGCTTGCGAAATAGACAGCCAAGCAAGTGCTTTAGCTGCAGGCGCAACTGATGTTTTAGGCAATGCAGTTATTGTAGGTACTGTTGAAGAAGCTATCGCTGACTGTACATTAACGATTGGCACAAGTGCGCGTTCTCGTACGCTTTCGTGGCCAATGGTTGAACCACGTGAATGTGGTGAAAAACTCGTTGCTGAAGCGGTAAATGGCCCTGTAGCGCTAGTATTTGGTCGTGAAAACAGTGGCTTAACTAATGAAGAGTTACAGCTTTGTAATTACCACGTATGTATTCCTGCTAATCCAGAATACAGCTCGCTTAATTTAGCTATGGCCGTACAAACACTTAGTTACGAAACACGCATGGCGTTTTTAAATCAACAACCTAAAAAGGTTGAAGAAGACGATGCTGTTTACCCAAGCTCAAAACAAACAGAACTGTTTTATGAGCACCTTGAAGAGACGCTTTTCAAAACCGGTTTTATTATCAAACAGCACCCTGGTTTAGTTATGACTAAATTACGTCGTTTATTTAACCGAGCTCACCCTGAAGATGCCGAAATGAATATTTTACGCGGTATTCTCACTTCAATTAATAAGTCTATCCCTAAGTAACTTAGGTATAGCTATTAGTTATAAAAACCAATGGGTAAATAACTAGCTAATACTTGACTAAAATACTCAGGTAATTACAATGGCTGTAATACTTGACCAAAGAGGTCAAGTATTGAAAGTTTGTTAACTCTACAATTTAAAAAGTAAGAGTTTATAAATCAAATTTTTATCAAGTGATAATACTTGACTAATTTACTCTGGTAATTAAAATTTGCACTCTTTTGTGCAGGGGGCGTTATGAAGTTAACATCAAAAGGCAGATATGCCGTTACAGCTATGCTGGATGTTGCACTACACACAGGTGTAGGTCCTGTAGCCCTTGCTGATATTTCACAAAGACAAGAAATTTCTTTGTCTTACCTTGAACAATTATTTGCTCGTTTACGTAAAAATGGCCTAGTAAGTTCTGTTCGTGGACCTGGTGGTGGTTATTTACTAGGGCGTGAAGCGGGCGTTATCTCTGTTGGCGATATTATTAGCGCCGTAGACGAATCGGTCGATGCAACACGTTGCCAAGGTGCCGATACCGGCTGTCAGAGTGGTATGCGTTGCTTAACACATAATTTGTGGTCAGACTTAAGCGCACGCATAGAAGAATTTTTGAATAATATTACCCTTGCTGAATTGGTGGAAAAATCAGATGTGAAAGAAATAGCATCGCGCCAAGATAACAGTATCAATAATGCAATTAAGCAGTTGGAAAACATTCAAGTAAGCTGTCAACTTTAAGGTTGACCTGCAGCGGAGAGAGAAATGAAGTTACCGATTTATTTAGATTACGCAGCGACCACGCCTGTTGATGAACGTGTTGCTAAAGAAATGATGCAGTGCCTGACAATGGACGGTAAGTTTGGTAATCCTGCGTCACGCTCACACCGTTTTGGTTGGCAAGCAGAAGAAGCTGTTGACCAAGCGCGTACAGATATTGCTGATTTAATTAATGCAGACCCACGTGAAATTGTTTTCACATCGGGTGCAACAGAATCAAATAACCTTGCTATTAAAGGTGCAGCACAGTTTTACAAGAAAAAAGGTAAGCACGTTATTACCGCTAAAACTGAGCATAAAGCTGTAATCGACACATGTCGTGAGCTTGAGCGCCAAGGTTTTGAAGTAACTTACATGGACGTTGAAGAAAACGGCCTACTTGATTTACAAAAACTTGCCGACACAATGCGTGACGACACAGTACTTGTAAGCATCATGCACGTTAATAACGAGCTAGGTGTGATTCAAGATATCGCGACTATTGGCGAAATGTGTCGCGAACGTAAAATTATGTTCCACGTAGATGCAGCGCAAAGCGCGGGCAAAGTATTAATCGACGTGCAACAGCTTAAAGTTGATTTTATGTCGTTCTCTGCACATAAAGTGTATGGCCCTAAAGGTGTTGGTGCACTTTACGTTCGTCGTAAACCACGTGCTCGCCTCGAAGCGCAAATGCACGGTGGCGGACATGAACGCGGTATGCGCTCTGGTACACTAGCAACTCACCAATTAGTGGGTATGGGTACTGCGTTTAAAATTGCTAAGCAAGATTTCGAAAAAGATCACGCACACATCAGCGCCTTACGTAATCGTTTAATCGACGGCATTATGGCTGATATGGACGAAGTATACTTTAACGGCACACAAGACCAATCAGTACCGGGTATTGTAAACATCAGCTTTAACTTTGTTGAAGGTGAGTCGTTACTTATGGCAGTAAAAGACATTGCAGTATCGTCAGGTTCAGCCTGTACATCTGCAAGCTTAGAGCCTTCTTATGTATTACGTGCACTTGGCCGTAACGACGAATTAGCACATAGCTCAATTCGTTTTAGTATTGGTCGCTTTACTACCGAAGAAGAGATTGATTACACCGTCGAATTAATGAAAAACTCTATCGGTCGCCTACGTGAGATGTCTCCACTTTGGGAGATGCATCAAGAAGGTATTGATTTAGATTCAGTTGAATGGGCTCACCACTAATAGTGTGAGCACATACCCTAGCAGGTAATGAGGATAGAATAATGGCTTATAGTGATAAAGTAATCGACCACGTAGAAAACCCACGTAACGTAGGTACTCTAGATAAGAACGATCCGTCAGTGGCAACGGGTATGGTAGGCGCACCAGCATGTGGTGACGTAATGAAACTGCAAATTAAAGTATCTGCCACTGGCGTTATTGAAGATGCAAAATTCAAAACCTACGGTTGTGGTAGCGCAATTGCTTCATCTTCACTTGTAACAGAGTGGGTTAAAGGCAAAACGCTAGACGAAGCAGCGACAATTAAAAACACTGACATCAGTGCAGAGCTTGAGTTGCCACCAGTGAAAATTCACTGTTCAATTTTAGCCGAAGACGCAATTCAAGCAGCAATTGCAGACTACAAAAGCAAACAAGCGAAGTAAGAAGAGAAACTCATGGCAGTGACATTGACAGATGCGGCAGCAAACCGCGTACAATCATTTTTAGCAAACCGCGGTAAAGGTTTAGGCCTGCGCGTTGGCATTAAAACGACGGGCTGTTCAGGTCTTGCTTATGTACTTGAGTTTGTTGACGATTTAAACGAAGACGATGAAACTTTTGCGGCTAAAGGTGTCACATTAATTGTTGACGCTAAAAGCTTAGTTTACATCGATGGCACAGAGCTCGACTACACTAAAGAAGGCTTAAATGAAGGGTTTAAATTTAATAACCCGAATCAAGCAGATGAGTGTGGTTGTGGCGAAAGCTTTACCGTTTAAGCTTTAAATATCTTTGTAGTATAAATAAGCCCTGCCAGTTAATGTAGGGCTTTGTTATTTCTGAATATTATTGGTTGAAGTTATGCGTTACTTTGAATTATTTGCAGTCCCCGTTGATTACAATATTGATTTAGCAACGGTTAACAAGCACTACTTGGAATTACAGCGTACTGTACATCCCGATCGCCACGCGAATGCGAGCAGCCGCGATAAGTTAATGGCTGTGCAAAGCACCGCCGAAATTAACGATGCGCTACAAACATTAAAGCACCCAGTAAAACGTGCTGAATATATGTTGAGCGAGCTAGGCGTTGATATTCGTGCAGAGCAGCAAACCTTGCAAGATCCAATGTTTTTAATGCAGCAAATGGAACTTCGCGAAGAACTTGAAGAGCTAACATCAGCTAGCGATCCTGATACCGCCATTGCAAATTTTGAAAAACAAATTAAGCAATTAAACGCGCAATACAGTGCACAACTTGCTGAGCAATTAGCAAGTAACGATGAGCAGCAATATCAACTTGCCGCAGATAATATTCGTAAACTGAAGTTTGTTTATAAATTACGTGAAGAACTAGAGCGTATCGAAGACAGTTTATTTGACGATTAATTACTTGCTGCAAAGCGAGCAACACGAGTTTAAAGAACATTATGGCATTATTGCAAATTGCTGAGCCGGGGCAAAGCGCGGCACCACACGAACATAAACTAGCGATTGGTATTGACCTTGGTACAACTAATTCATTAGTTGCAACAGTGCAAAGTGGCGAAGCCCGCACGTTAACAGATGATCTTGGCGCGGCTATGTTACCGTCGGTTGTTCGTTATCAAGCAGGCGGTATTACTGTTGGCGCAGAAGCTGCACAAGCAGCAACGCAAGACCCTGCTAACACACTTATTTCGGTTAAGCGTTTTTTAGGTAAAACTCAGGCTGAAATAGAGCAAAGTTATGGCCAACTACCGTATGAATTTTGTGAGCACAATGGTGCGCTAGCAATAGAAACTGCGGCAGGTAAAATTAGTCCAATTAAAGCATCAAGCCATATTTTAGCTGCATTAAAAGCACGAGCTGAGCAAAGTTTTGGCAACCAAGAAATTTTAGGGGCTGTAATCACAGTACCAGCGTACTTTGATGACGCGCAGCGCCAAAGTACTAAGGATGCCGCAGAGCTTGCGGGTATTAACGTACTACGTTTATTAAATGAGCCAACAGCAGCAGCAGTCGCTTATGGTTTAGACTCTGGCCAAGAAGGTATTATTGCTGTTTACGATTTAGGTGGTGGTACGTTTGATATATCAGTACTTAGATTACACCAAGGTGTGTTTGAAGTAATGGCAACCGGTGGCGACTCTAGCCTCGGCGGCGATGACTTTGATTCGCTCCTTGTTGATTACTTTAAGCAGCAAACAGGTGTGTCAGCATTATCACCTTCAGTTTTACGTTTATTCATCAATAAAGCAAAAGCGTGTAAAGAAGCATTAAGCCAATACGCTAAAGTAAACGTGGGCCTTGAGTTTGACGATCAGAAATACACCGTTGAAGTAACGCGCGAAACGTTTGATGAAATGGCTATGCCACTAATTAAAAAAACGCTGCGCTCGTGTCGTCGTGCTGTAAAAGATGCTGGCATTGAAAATGAAGAAGTGCTGCAAGTTATTATGGTAGGCGGTTCAACCCGTATGCCATTGGTACGTAGCCAAGTACAAAGCTTTTTTGATAAAGAGCCGCTAACTTCAATCGATCCTGATCGTGTTGTAGCCTTAGGTGCGGCGCTTCAAGCCGACGTGTTAATTGGCAATAAGCCCGATTCTGACATGTTATTGCTTGATGTATTACCGTTATCGCTAGGCCTTGAAACGATGGGTGGTTTGGTTGAAAAAATCATTCCGCGTAATACAACGATTCCGGTAGCACGCGCACAAGAATTTACAACGTTTAAAGACGGTCAAACAGCCATGTCATTACATGTGCTGCAAGGTGAGCGTGAGCTTGTTGATGATTGTCGATCGCTTGCTAAGTTTAGCTTAAAAGGTATTCCACCAATGGCGGCAGGCGCTGCGCATATTCGTGTAACCTTTAAAGTTGATGCTGATGGCCTATTAAGTGTTTCAGCTATGGAAAAATCAACAGGTGTACAAGCTGAGATTCAAGTTAAGCCTTCGTTTGGTTTATCTGATGACCAAGTAGCTAACATGCTAAAAGAATCAATGAGCAACGCTAAAGGCGACATGCAAGCGCGTATGCTTAAAGAGCAACAAGTAGAAGCGTTGCGTGTTATAGAAGCGCTTAATGCATCACTTGAAGCCGATGGTGCATTACTTGACGATACGCAACTAGCTAACTTACGCGCTGAAATTGCAGAACTGGTAAAAGTGCGCGAAAATGCACAAGAGCCTGGCGAAATTAAATCAGCTATCGAAAAAGTCGATAATGCGAGTAGCGACTTTGCATCGCGTAGAATGGATGCATCAATTAAAAAGGCCCTTACAGGGCAGTCAGTAGACAACATTTAAGAGAGATTAGAATGCCACAAATTGTTTTTCTTCCACATCCTGAATTATGTCCTGACGGCGCTGCAATTGAAGCTCCTACAGGTCAAACGGTACTCGACGCTGCGCTTAAAAATGGTATTAGCATTGCGCATGCTTGTGAAAAATCGTGTGCATGTACTACGTGTCACTTAGTGATTCGTGAAGGATTTGACTCACTTGAAGAAAGTGATGAGCTAGAAGACGACATGCTAGATAAAGCATGGGGCTTAGAGCCTGAGTCACGCCTTGGTTGCCAAGCAATTATAAGAGATGAAGACCTAGTGGTTGAAATACCTAAGTACAATCTCAATATCGTTAATGAAGAGCACTAGTTTTTAACGATGTATATATTAAAAGCCGCTGTTTGATACAGCGGCTTTTTTGTTTGTGAATTGTAGGCGTGACAAGCAAAGCTCGTAAGTTATTTTGTAGGCAAGCAAAGCTTGCTGGCGTTATGTGTTTTAACTCTAGGTTATAAATATAGAAGCTGCGCTTCTCACGTGAGCAAAGATCCTAAAATGTTAGCCTTGGCTCTATGCCACGCATTAAAAGCTAACACCTTAAAACGTAATTTTGGAGGTTTATTTTGAGTAATCTTATTTTTTCTGACTCATTTATTAACGGCGAATTTTATAAGACTGATACGCGCTTTAGCGTTAACGATCCCGCTACCGAAAAAAGTATTGTTGAAGTAAGCGATATTGACGAGCAGGGTGTAAATAGCGCAATAAACGCAGCTCAAGGGGCTTTTGTTAAGTTAAAAACGACAAATGCCACTGAGCGAAGCGAAACCTTGATGCGCTGGTATGAGCTAGTAATAAAACACAAGCAAACACTTGCAGAGCTAATGACCAAAGAGCAAGGCAAGCCGCTCAAAGAATCGCTTGGCGAAATTGATTACGGTGCTGGTTTTATCAAATGGTTTGCAGAAGAAGCCAAGCGCAGTTACGGTGATGTAATTCCGCCAACAGATAACTCGCATCGTTTAACTAGTTTTAAGCAGCCTGTCGGTGTTGTAGCGGGTATAACGCCGTGGAACTTCCCTATTGCTATGGTTACTCGTAAAGTAGCTCCAGCTTACGCTGCGGGCTGTAGTTTTATACTTAAACCTTCTGAACACACGCCACTATGTGCTATTGCACTTGCTTATCTGGCCGATCAAGCTGGTTTTGTTAAAGGTGCATTTAACGTACTCGTATCACAAGATGCTAAAACAGTCGGTAAAATGCTGACTGATTCAGAAGTCGTGCGTAAGTTTACATTTACTGGTTCTACCGGTGTAGGTAAGCAGTTACTATCGCAATGCGCCGATACAATTAAACGTACATCAATGGAGCTCGGTGGTAATGCTCCTTTTATTATTTTTGATAATGCAGATTTAGATGAAGCAGTCGAAGGATTAATGGCGGCTAAATTTAGAAATAGTGGGCAGGCATGTGTTGCAGCAAACCGTATTTTTATACAGCGTAATATTCTCGATAAGGTACTTTCAAAAATCACCCCTAAGGTTGCAGCGTTAAAAGTGGCAAATGGTTTTGAAGACGATGTCGATATTGGTCCACTCATTTATCCTAAAGCCAAAGAGAAAGTACAACAGTTAGTACAAGACGCACTCGATAAAGGCGCTACGTTGATTGGCGATAATAGTGACTTAGGTGGCAGCTTTCAAAACCCATTAATAGTAAACAACGTAACTACCGAGATGGATATTTACCACGAAGAAGTATTTGGTCCAGTATTAACGGTTATCCCTTTTGATGAAGAAAGCGAAGTGCTTGCCTTGGCTAACGATGTGCCATTTGGTCTAGCTGCTTATTTTTACAGCCAAAATATTAAGCAAGTCTACCGAGTTAGTGAAGGGCTTGAATTTGGTATGGTCGGCGTAAATGAAGGTGTTATATCAAACCCAGTAGCGCCATTTGGTGGTGTTAAGCAATCTGGTTTAGGCCGAGAAGGCGGTCATCAAGGGCTTGATGAGTACTTAGAAGAAAAGTACGTGTGTATTAAAATATAACGCCCGTTAAGTTTATGAGCGCGAATTTACTTCGCGCTTTTTTATGACGTTAATATGGCAGATATATGAACTTTATCTTTTACTGTTGCTACACAGAGCACTAAATGCTACCTTTGGAGCCATATTTTTTGTTAATAAAACAACATAAAAAAATAAATAAAAAGTAAAAGGATTTCTATAAGTAGAAATAACCCCGTGTGTAAATGCCACCGTATGGTGGCATTTTTTTGTTTCAATAGTTATAGACTGTAATAAGCGCATTTTGAATAAAGGCATGGCTTATAGGTGCTAACTTATAGGTGTGTAACCGGGTAAATTATCAAAATCTATCTCATCTAACTGCTCTGGATCTGCATACTCGTTGATATAATTTTTATAAACCTCTGACTCAATAAAAATAGCAAAAATATCACCATCAAGATGGTTTTTAGCAACCATTGACCCTAAAATAAATAAACACTCACTGACCGGTTTTGCTTTTTTGTAGGGTCTGTCTACTGCAGATAGCGCTTCAAAAATATCCGTAATAGCCATTAACCTTGCAGGCACCGACATTTGCTCTTTGGTTAAACCTCTTGGGTAACCAGTACCATCAAGTTTTTCATGATGACCTAAAGCATATTCAGTAACATTGCTTAAGTGTTTAGGAAACGGCAGGGCATCTAAAATATTTTTAGTTACATCCATATGACGCTTCATTACTTCACGTTCGGCTTCGGTTAGCGTGCCTCTTCGTATTGTTAAGTTTTCAACTTCATCAGCTGAGAGCAATGGTGTATTAATATCATTAATAACGAGTTGGTATTTGTTTGCAATGCGTTCAATGTGCTCAAGTTCTGCATCACCTAAAAACTCGCCCCCTACATTAACACGCTGTAATAATGCACGGTCTAATGCCAACTGTTTAAGCTCGGTATCAAGTAGGCGTTCAAATTGTTGAACTTCGATAGGTTTTTGCAGCTTCATCGCACAGATTATCTTTTGCTGATACGCTATTTTTAAATCTCGGCTAATTATTTCAAATTTAGCATCTACATATTTTATTCGATCAAAAATAGTTTCTAGTTTTGTCGACTTTTCCATGATGTGATCGGGGGTCGCTATTTTCCCACAGTCATGTAACCAGCCAGCTATATCAAGCTCATGTCGGTCAGCTTCAGTCATCGAAAATGAAGCCAAAGGACCTATATTTATATCATTAACGGCATCAGCTAGCATTAACGTGAGTGCTGGCACTCGTTTACAATGGCCACCGGTATGAGGAGACTTTTCATCTATTGCCATCGCAATTGTTTCAGCAAAGGTCGAAAAGAGATCTTCCATTCCCTTAATTAGTGTTGAGTTAGTTAGCGAAATAGCGCCTAAAGAGGCAAAAGATCGAATTAGAGTGACGAGCTCTTCACTAAAAGGAATGTTTTTATTTTGCGCATCTTTTACATTTATAAGCTGGATTACGCCAATAATGTCATCTTCATGATCTTTTAAAGGAATTGTTAGCATGGACTCAGAACGATAACCCGTGCGTGCATCCATTTTGCGTGCAGCGCTCATATCAAAAGGCAAGGCATCATACACGTCAGGAATGTTAATCACTTCCCCTGTATTAACAGAATGCGCAACAATAGCAGTGTCATTTGGTTTGCCATCAATAAAAAGATCTATATTAGGAAAATCAACAGGACCACCTAACGTGCCACCTAAATAAAGATTTAATGACTTGTTTATTACCGTTTCAAACTTTAGTTGTTTGTTTGAGGTAATAGAGTAAATGCTGCCAGCATCAGAATTTGCTATCGACATTACAACTTGCAGTATTTCATCAAGTAACTTAGACGAGTTTTTTTCGGTTGTTAGTCTAATGCTAATATCTATAAAGTGTTGAAGATTTGTTTTGTCTTTAATGTGCTGTCGCATATGTTTACTACTTTTGAGTATGTTTGAAGGCACCATTCCAATCCTTAGCTAGTGTTTGCAAATCAGTGCCCTTAATACGTTCAATAAAAATGGCATAAATGTTGGGGCTAAATACGGTTGTACTGTGTAGTTCTTTAAATAAGCTAAGTGCTTGTGGCCAGTTTTTATTATAAAAAAGCGTTATGGCCTGCTGCGACTTTTTAACTTCATTTAACTGCTCTTCATCGAGCTTATCTGTAAAGTTTATAGGTTCAAACAACTGTACAGCAGCTGTTTTACCAACAACTTGCACTTTATCTATTAGACGAAATGAAATATAAGGGCATTCCTTCATCGTTTCTTCTGTAACAAGAATAGCTACGCCATAAAATTTGGTCAAGCTTTCTACTCTAGCACCTAAATTAACAGTATCACCAAGAACTGTATAGGCTTTACGGTAAACCGAACCCATATCACCTACATTCATGTCGCCAGTACTTAAACCGATACCTATTTTTATTGCAGGCTGGTTGTTTTCTGCAAATAACTGATTTATTTTCGTTAACCCGTTGATTATAGACATTGCGGCTTCAACACCATGGCGAGCGTGGTTTTCATCTTTCAGTGGGGCATTCCAAAATGCCATCACCATATCGCCTACGTACTTATCAATAGTTCCGTGATGATCAAATATGATTTTGGTAATAGCTGTAAGATATTCGTTTAAATATTCACTTAACTGATGAGGCGACATACTTTCTGATAGTGAAGTGAAACTACGAATGTCGGCAAACAACACCGTCATATTTTTTCGCTCACTTTTTTGAGATAAACTTTTACCTTGAAGTATCATTTGGTTTATTCGCTCAGGAGGAACATATTGGTCAAACATAGATTTTATTTTTCGGCTGTGTTTCATTTCAGCGATAGAGCCTACAATGATGTAATAACCGGCTAATATAATGATAAGTAAAAGAGGCATTAATAAAGGTAAACTAATTTTTTGTACTGACCATAAATAAACGTTTAAAAATATAACGACACTTGTGACTGTAAGAGACAAAACAATAATAAAACGTGCGCTCTTAGCGTGGCTAAAAAACGACAGTACGCAACCCGTCAATGCAATGATGAGTAAGCTTGCTCCCTGTGACCAATTAGGTTTAGATGGCAGTAGCTCTGGGTGCATTAACCCTTCAAATATATTGGCATGAACCTCCACACCCGGGTATTGCAAACCAACAGGTGTTGATCTTAAATCAGCAAGCCCTACGGCGGAAGTACCAATAAAGGCTACAGTGCCTTCTAATTCCTCTAAACCAATTTTTTTGGTCAAAATATCGGTAGCCGAATAATAGGGAAAGCTATGCGCACGCCCTTTGTAAGGAATTAATATTTGCCCATACTCATCAGTTTGTATCCACTTATTTTGAAACTTTATACCTTCGAATAAGGTTATACCATCTAACATATTGGAACGGGTTTCTATGTTTTCAGCAAGGGTATAAAGTCGAGCAACTTCAAGTGCTAAAGAAGGATAAAGCTTATCGCCAACTCGATTTATAAGAGCTGCTTTACGTATAAAGCCATCTTCGTCAATATGTGCATTAATGAAGCCGGTGCCCGTTGCAGCATTTTGTAACTGTGGAATATTTACAATAGCACCAGGAAACTGGTTTATTTGTGAATTAGTATGATCTGCATTTGCCCATACAACACTGTTTTTAGCTGGCAAGTTTTGATTAGTCAGTTGTTCATCAATTAGTAAAAAACCAAGAACAGTATCATTTTTAGATAATGCGCTTGCTAGTTTTGTGTCTGCATCGACTTGTTTAGTAATTTCAGCAAAGGGGATGGTGTACTTTTTTGATAAATCAGGAATCTCAGACATAATTTTTGTAACAGGGTTTTCTTCCTGTTCAGAAAAAAATATATCGAATGCAATAACAATAACACCTGCATCGCTAAGCTTTGTAACAAGGTCGGCTAATTTTGAGCGACTCCAAGGAAAGCGTCCTTGTTCTTGCATGCTCTTTTCATCGATATCAATTATTACAACGGTTTCATCGATGCGCCTAGGCGTCTCTGAAAGCGTCAGTAATAACCGAGAGTCGTATATTATGCCTTCTACACGGTTAACTAACTTTGCAAGCGACCCAGTTGAAAATAACTCTATTGATGCAATTAATAATGTAATAACAGCGCCAATAAAAAAGTGCTTTGAGGTAATGGGTTTTAAGAAGCTAATGAGTAACGCTCCTTGATAGACTAAAAATCAAAAACTCGTCCTTCTCGGCCGCATTCTATTTTTACCTGTTGAGCGTACTGCGTGTGTAAATACTTTTCTATAGCGACTAACTGTTCATCGGTTCTTGATGGATCGTGGCTAATAATAATCACATTTTTAATACTCGCTTTTATAGCAAGCTCAGCAACCTGATCTATGGTGCTATGACCCCAACCATGCTTAAGAGGCAAGTCTGCATCTATAAATTGAGCATCGTGAATTAGTAAATCAGCGCCTTCAATAAAATTACTCCATTCGCAAATACTTGTGTTTAGCTTGTCTGGTGGGTTTAGCTCATTGTCGGTAACGTAAGCTATCTTTTTTTCATCTGCTTTAATGCAATAAGCAGTACCGCCACCAGGGTGATTCAGTGGAGCAGTAGAAACCAAAAAACCGTTAAGTGTAAATTGCTTTTGAGACGATAAATCAGTATTAAGCGTAATATTGGCAGGTAAATCCTGATAACACACAGGAAAGTACGAACCACTCATTTGCTTTAATATGGCATCTTGGCTTTTTTTATCATCAACGTTGCCAGCTACAATGGTTATATTGCGGTTGGGCTGGTAGATAGGTTTAAAAAAAGGAAACCCTTGAATATGATCCCAATGATTGTGCGTTAGCAAAATATTGATAGGACTTTGTGTTTCTAGTAAACGTGTACCGAGTTCTACAATACCGGTACCAGAGTCTAAAATAAGATCTTTACCGTTGTTTTGTTCAATGTACACACATGAGGTATTTCCCCCAAAAATGTGTGTATTACTTCCAGCTGAAGGCATCGAGCCTCTAACACCAAAAAATTCAACTTTCATAATTTAAGGCTAAGCTCCATCTGCTTCAAAATTGAATTTAGAAATACTAACATTGTTAGAGTTAGTGTCATTACAAGTGCTACTTACAACAACTTGGGTATCATTTTGCAGAATGATTGAAGTAAACACATGCGTACTGACACATTGGCTTGCTTCATAAAATCCGACACCACTGGCTCCAAACGTATTATCTAAAGTACCGTCAGTTAAAATGCGCGCTAACATGCCTTTATTGTTGCCCATACCAACTAAAACAATATTGTTGTTGGTATCAAAAACGGCACTTTTTACTTCGGTATCTCCCGTTGAAGCTAATGTATATTGGTCTAAAGGGTAGCTGTCATCAATTACTCCAGATGCGAATAATCGCGTAATACTAGCTTTATTAGGCGTATCTACAACGTTTGCAATTAAATATAATTTATTTGATTCGTCGACTAATACTTTTACCATTTTATTCTCGGAATCAATGGTTGTTTCACCTATGTATTTGTAGGTTTGCTCACCGTCAGAGTCGAGCTTTAATGCTATTAATTCTGAACTGGCACCTGATACAGATTTACCACCAATAAAAATACTATCATCACTGATAAAAACACTTTCATAATATTCAAAAGGTGTTCCTATAATTTTTCCATTGCTACCAAAGTCATCGTCAAGTGTACCGTCAGAATCTAGCATCATGATAAACGAACTAGGAGTATCGGCTATAACTACAGAGCCAACTGCTACAACGTTGCCATCATGTAGTGCTAAATCAGTTAAGTTAAGCTTTTCAGCACCTGAAATAGAAGTAGAGTAAATACCATCACTGGCGAATGAGGTATCTAAATCACCATTTTGATCAACTTTAGCTATAAAGCCCTCTTCACCGTCAGTTTTGCTTTTAGATCCCGCAATAAATAAGCTGCCGCTATTGTGTTCAACCAACGCTATATTAGGTACGCTCAAATCTATGGCAATTTCTTTATGACCACTTTCGCTAAAGCTAGTATCTATAGCACCCGTACTCGTAAAGCGTGTTAATACTAACTTAGTAATTGAGTTCGATTTAGCCGTTGATGCAAGAATATACTTACCGACCTGAGGGCCATTGCTCAGTTGTAAAACGTGCATTGATTGATCGTCAGATTCTGCGCTTATAGTATCAAAAGCAAGATAACCAACGTCTGCAAAGTTACTGAATAATGTGGCTTGCTCGTCAATTGCTGCAACAAATGGTTTAGTGGTTGAGTCGTCAATAACACCCGATACCCATACTGTATCATTCGCATCTATAGTTGCTGCTTTTGCAAATTGTTTGCCATTAATACCCGAAATAATATTAATTCCAGATGTGCCATAAGCACTATCAAGTGAACCATCAGCAGTTAGAATTCGAGCAGAAAATAACTTTTCAGTAGCTGAAATCCCAGTTGTGCCTGACAAAATAATTTCATTTTTTATAGGTTCGTATTTTACGCCGGTTACACTCGCGCCACCATCACCACTACCACTATCACTATCAATATCGTAAATAGCAGTACCTGCATCACCAAAACTCGCTATAAGAGTACCTGTTTTATCAATAGCCAAAACCACGGCTTCTTTTTCACCACTATTACGAGTTATGTAACCACCTGCAAAAGCTGTAAAGTCGGTGTTTTTAGCGCCGCCAATTGCAAATAGTTCGTCATCTTTATTATTCTTGGACAAGTCGAGCGATAATGCTGCGCTACCATTAAAGCTTCCATTGTTTTCACCATCAGAAATTAAATAACGAATAAGTACGTCTTTATCACCAGTTGCACTTGTGACACTGCCAACAACCATAAGATCAGAGCTATTAAAGTTTTTAATAGCAAACGCTTCGTCATCTCTACTAGCGCCGCTCACATCGACAATTTTAGGGCTTCCGGCTTCATAAGCGAGCGTAGATATGTCGTATTTTATCCATAAGCTATCGTTGTCGTTACCATTAAATGACTTACCAACAGCCTGAATTTTATTGTCGCTAAATTCAAGGTCATTAATCACGAGGGTGCTTGCTAATGCGGTACAGTGAATACCTGAATTATTATCTCCAGAGTTATTACTTAATACGCCAGCGGTATTCATTTTCAACAAACATGCTTCGGTATTTGTGCCATCAAAACTAGTGTAAGCAACAAAGAGGCTTGTACCATCAGAGATAATAGCTGTTGCTTGTTCATCATTTTCTAAATCTAATACTTTAACGCCATCACCATTAAATGCTGTATTTATCACACCACTCGTTGTATACGATGCAATAACAATATCTTTGTCGCTGTTATTACTAAAACCTACAAAGTAAAGGTTATTATTTAGCTCAATACTGTCATTAAATTCACCGCTTGAAAAAACTCCAGAAAGCTCAAGTTCACCTGTTATAGGGCGACCAAATGTTTCATCTTCAACAGGAACTAGGGGCTCCATATCATCAGTGATATCAATTATTATATTAATAGGAGTTGTTTCGTTAGGCGTACCGTCGTCAGTAATAGCTAGGCTCAATATGTACTGAGGAGTTGTTTCAAAATCAAACGGGCTTTCACCTTTTACAGTTAATAAGCCAGAATCATTATTTATTTCGAATATGGGGGCACCACTGAGTATGGTGTAACTTAAATTTTGGTTCTCAATGTCTGAGGCACTAACAGACCCAATAGTGTCGCCATCGGTTGCGTTTTCGCTAATATTAAAACCTTGGTTTGACGCAACTGGAGCATCGTTAATAGGAGCAATCGTAATTGACAAACTACCAGTATCTGTAGCGTTATTCCCATCATCAACAGTATAACTGACAACAACAATACCGTTGGTATTTACAGCCGGTGTGTACTGTAGTTTGTTATCAATAACGGATACTGAACCGCTATCGGCTGACGCTGCTGTTATGCTTAGGCTATCACTATCAGCGTCTAAATCATTAATCAACACATCAATGAGTAGCGGTGCTGCATCTTCATCCATCGTTGCCGTGTCAGCATTTGCTATTGGAGCATCATTTACAGGTTTAATTGTGATAGTTAACGTTGCTGTACTGGCGCCACCGCTGCTATCGCTTACAGTATAAGTAACTGTTGCTAAGCCGTTGTCGTCGGCTGCCGGTGTATATTGAATTTGATTGCCAACCACTGATACAGAGCCAATATCAGCTGATGCTGCACTGATAGTGAGGCTATCACCATCCACGTCAGAGTCATTGGCTAATACGTTTATTAGTATTGGCGCTGCATCTTCATCTATTGTAGCTGAGTCTGAGTTGGCTATTGGAGCATCATTTACAGGTGTAATAGTGATAGTTAACGTTGCTGTGCTGGCGCCGCCGTTGCTATCGCTTACAGTATAAGTAACTGTTGCTAAGCCGTTGTCGTCGGCTGCCGGTGTATATTGAATTTGATTGCCAACCACTGATACAGAGCCAATATCAGCTGATGCTGCGCTTATGGTAAGGCTGTCGCCATCCACGTCTGAGTCATTGGCTAATACGTTTATTAGTATTGGCGCTGCATCTTCATCTATTGTAGCTGAGTCTGCGTTTGCTATTGGAGCATCGTTTACGGGAATAATAGTAATTGTTAAGTTAGTAGTTGCAGTACCGCCGTTACCATCACTTATTGTGTAGTTAATAATTGCTGTTCCATTTGTATTAGGAGCAGGCGTATATTGGATTTTATTATCAACAACAGATGCAGAACCTCTATCTGCAGTAGCAGCTGTTATCACAAGAGTATCGCCATCAATGTCGGAGTCGTTAGCTAATACGTTAACTAATAACGCAGGAGCATCTTCGTTCATCGTTACTGAATCAGCATTTGCAGTAGGGGCATCATTAACAGGTGTAATGGTAATCGTCACACTTGCTGTTCTGTCGTTTATACCTTCATTACCAGTGCTATAACCATCAGTAATGGTGTAAGTTAGTACTATCTCACCTGAAAAATTTGCTGGTGGAGTAAACTGTATTTTTCCGGCGACAATAGTCGCTTCACCAGCAGTATTTTCTATATTAGAAATAGTAATTGTATCGCCATCTGCATCAGTGTCGTTAGCTAGCACATCTAATAAATATGCAGAGCTGTCTTCGTCTAACGTATATTGATCGTCATTGGCTTCTGGAAAAGTATTAACGCCGCTTTCACTTAAGGTTACTTGAGCTGTTGCAGTTAAGCCTTGCTCATTTGAAATTGAATAGGTAAAGCTATCTACACCAATAAAACCTAAGTCTGGCTGATAGGTAAACGAGCCATCAGCATTTAATGTAAGTTCGCCATTTTGAGTTGCATTAATTGCCGTGGTATTAACTGATAAATCGCCAGCCTCAATATTAAAGTCGTTAATTAACAAGCCATTTTGTACTGTTACTTCAAATAGTTTGTTTTTGTTAAATTGATAGGCATCATTTTGTGCAACAGGGTTATCGGGTTCGCTGTTTATTACTAAAGTTACTGTGGCTGTAGAGGTTGCACCTAATGAGTCTATAGCTTGATATTGAAATTGATCAACACCATTAAAGTTAGCATCCGGCACATAACTAAAGCTGCCATCAGTTGCTAATAATAGTTGGCCATGTGTGGGTGCCACCATAAACGTTTCATCAACTGAAAAACTGTCATTATTTGGGTCAGTATCGTTACTAAGCACACCATTGGCTGCTGTAACCACAAGTGTTTCATCTTCGCTTAAACTATAGCTATCATTTTTTGTAATAGGGGCTACGTTAGTGTTTGAGCTTACAATAGTTACATTTGCAATAGCCTGAGCACCTTGTGCATCAACAACTCTATACTGAAAGCTGTCTTGGCCTTGCATATTTTGCTCGCCTTGGTATTCAAAGCCACCATTATCAAAAAGGGTTAATTGTCCTCTGGTTGGTTCGCTAACCGGCGTTGTATCAACAGTTAAGTCATCTAAGTCTATATCGCTATCGTTTATAAGTAAGCCTGGCGATAGGACAACTAAGGTTCCATTATTTGTAATGCTGTAAGTATTATCAAGCGCAATAGGAGCGTCGTTAACAGCTAAAATGGTTATCTCTACAACTGCGGTATCTGTCATACCTAGCTCGTTAGCAACTTGATAGCTAAAGGCATCTTCACCATTAAAGTTTGCAATAGGGATATAAGTAAAGTCCCCATTTTCATTTATATTAAGAGTGCCATGCTGCGGTAGAATTAATGCATCTGCATTTACACGTAAATCGCCACTGTATTGATTCGTATCATTTGTTAGCACGTTACCTTGCAGAGTTTGATCTTCATTTATCTGAAACTGATCGGCATTTGCCTTTGGTGCAAATGCAAGCTCTCCACCCACTGGTGCTATGTTTATTATATTAGCAAAACCACTTTCACCACTGCCATCAACACCGGTAATAAGTACTTGGTAACTTTTATCTGTAAGTGACTCGGTAATGCTTAATGCAGTATCTTGAATACTTAAAAATTGTTGCCCATTCTCTAATTCATTAATATTAGTAGATGTGACTCCAGCTTGAGTTGCAATATAAACGTTGTAACGATTAAGTTCGGAGTTAGCTTGCCACGAAAGATTAATATTACCTTCTTCTCGTTGTGCTGTAACACCTTCAATTTGATATGGTTGCCAGTTAAAAGTGATTGCATCAGCAAGTACCTGATTATTTAAAGTGTCAGTTATCCATATTTCAAGGCGTATTTCCCCAGGAATTACGCCATAAAGTGCAGGGCTGAGGCCTATAATTGACTTTTCGTAGCCAACACCACAATCAGAAGAACACAGTGATATGCTTTTATTAACACTAGGGAGCACTAAATTAACTTCAGCAATGCCATCAGTATCCGAAGCTTCAAGTAAAAAAGAAACATTACCTTGTACGGTGTCGTTTGTTTGTGGAAAAACAATATTAGCGCGAGTATTTGCTAAACTTGCTCCAACAACTCCTCTACTTGAAGTGACAGCCCCTAAAACTTTTGTACTCTTGGTTTGATTACTCGCTATAACACCAGCCAAATTTATATAGCTAGTCACCGTTGGCGGTACTACTTCAGCCGTAGGTGATTGTATTGTCTCTTGAGTGGGGCTTTCTTCTGAGCCTCCACAGGCACTTAACAAAAACACCATAGAACCAAGCAAAAATAAATTTTTTGCTGTCATTTTAAATACTCCATAATAAAAGCTTTGTATCCAATGTGTTTATGGTTCTAATTTAAAAGAACCGCTAGCATTTACATCAGGATTATTTATTTCGTTAAGATTAAAGTTGCCAGTAATATTGTCTAGGTCATTCAAAAATATTGCATCAACATCGCCCTCGGCTTTATTGTTACCATGGGATGCAAATGTAACGGCCAGCTCAAGTTCGCTTAAATTTATTAAGCCGCTGTAAGCTGCATACCAATTTCCACCGGCGTCATTAAAACTAATTTCGCCATCAGGTACGGTGCCATTATCAAAATCAACTGCCATAGTCATAGCAAAGTCAGTAACAGCACCCACACTCGAATTTACATTAAAGCTTGATGCCTCATAGTTAAATACACCTTGGCGCTGAGCTATTTGATCGACTAAAGTTGCGCTGCTAACAGTTTGAAATTGTTGTTCAGAATATATATCCATAACACCTGTATCTGCTTCAAAAGCATTTACTTCAACTTCAGTTACCGATGCTTGCTCAGTTTCTTCTTCGTTGTCGTCTTTAGAGTCAATTGCTCCTATATTTTGATCAAACACACGTGCCGCACGTGTTGTTTTAAAGACTTCACCAGTGGCTGTAATTTGTGCAAACGAAAATGCTTCGTTATCACCCAAAGAAACTACGCTATTATTTTCTAAAGTTAAATCTATTGCGCCATCCCATACAGCTAAAAATACATTGCCTTCAACGAGCTGAACTTCAAAATGTGTTCCACGTATACCAATAGAGCCCACGGGAGTTTTTACACTATAAGAGCCGCCATTTTTTTTAATTACGCCGGAAATAGAGCGTAAACCGCCTTTAAGTAACTCAATAGAAGCAGAGCCTTGTTGGGTATTGTCATTAAATTCGTAGTTAGCAATATTTAATACTGAGTTTTCTTTTAAGGCTATTAAACCACCATCCAACATCGAAAATTGCGCTTTGCTTTTCTCTCCAGTCGTAATGCGATCTACGCCAAAAACAGTATCTCTGCGCTGCAACTGTCGTTGTTGTTCAGAGCTTCCATCAACCGCGAGTACAGAGCCTCGTGCTAAAATAGTTTTACCAGCAGGGTCGTTTGCTTGTGTATAAAAACTTACACAAAGTAAAGTGGTAATTACAGGGAGTAAATGTTTCATAAATACCTTAAATTAAAATGAGTAAGAAGCGCTTAAATTGATATCTAAACGGTCATATTCGAATAAAGAAATATTACTGGATTTATCTTGATAGTTGACAGCCAACTGTATGGCTAAATCGCGATTAACTAAGTAGCGAACAGAAGTTGAGAACATAAAGAGGTTATCGGCACGTTCTTGTAAAAATAAAGGGTGATCATCTTTATAATTAATCCATTGGTATCCAGCAAGAGATAACAACTGCCAATGTTGAGCCAACTGAGTATTCACTTGGTAGTACAAGCTCGTAATATTACGGCTATTAAATTCACCTTCAGTAATGTCCGCTTCCTCGCTTTTAGCGTTAATGCTTAAGCTTTGAAACCAATTTTTAGCTGCATAGCTAGCACCTGCATTCATCGCATAAAATGAGTTATCGAGCTTTTCATCAAATCTATTGTTTAAAACACCCGCAGTCAAAGAGCTAAATAAATTAACTTGTTTATTTAGCGTAAAATTAGCTCCGGCCGTTAAAGCTGATTCAGTACGATAAAGTTCACCGTCAAGCATCAACGGAGTGGTAGCAACTCGTGCAAACCAACTTATGTCATTTTGTTTATATTGATAGGCGGCATTCATGTGCGCATTTAAACGATCGTATTGACTGAGTTCTTCAAACTTGTACCACCCGGTATCAATACTTAAAGTGATTAAGCTTTTTTGGTCAATAGGGTGAGAGTACTTTCCTCTGTAATTAAGTCGTGCATAGTTGTCTTGCGTACTTTTACTTTCTGGCGATAACAAAAACTCACCAATATTAGGAATTATAATCGTATTTTCTGCAGTACCTGCGTTTACGTTGCCATCTACGCCAAGGGCAAGCTCAATATTTTGTTTATAAGAGCGTCCAGCCTCTTGTTGCTTAAGTGCAGCAGTTTCTAGCAATGACTGTGCAGAAGACTTTATATTATTAGGTGTGTCAGGTGAGTTAATTAGTATTAAAGCTTGAGTATCGGCAGCAGGTAAATTATTAACTGTTAAATAAGCACGAACTAAGTACAAGCGAGCTTCATACCATCTAGGATTATTTTCAACCACGCGTTCAAAGGCAAATACAGCTGGCGCCGCATGCCCTGTTTTAAGTGCACTGACCCCTAATAAAAAGTCGTATACGGGTTCGCCCAGGTACTGGTATTCGCTATTACTTTTTTGATAAGCCTGAGTGTATTTTTTTTCAGAAACTAATTTTTGAAGCTCAATCAATAACTTATTGAATTCATCATTGCTTTGAGCCAATGAGTTAAAGCTCATTACAGCTAAACAACTACACAGTAAATTTCCTAAAACCTGTTTAATCATGCTTAATTTTATATCCCAGTAGAAGTTTGATGTTTTGTAAAAAGTGATGCCAACATTAGAAACCTACCACTTTTTGTAGCTAAGTATAGTTAATACAGTCACATTGGTTAATTAATTGTAGATAAGTAATGAGTTATACCAATCCGCGATAATACTTAATCATTATGCTGGGCTAAACGTGTCGCTACCTGTGTTAAAAAATTCTCATTTACAACTGCATGGATGCAGAAGGTAGAGCAATGCAGGAGCAATTGCCGAGAACTACTAAATAGCGAATTTTTTGCCTAGCTATCAACACATTTTTCCATCCTCAAAATAGATCACTTAATTAAGCGAATTGGAATTAAATACTTGTTTATTAAATATTATTACTAATTAGGGTGTGTTGATCTTTGTGGATTGAAATTTTTTATCTAGGGATGATTTAATCGCTGCGTGAGATTTGTAAATTAGTGGGTTTAACTAGAGTATTAATAATTATGTTGCAAGGCTAATATAGTAAGAGGTTTTAGAATTTATATAATAGAATAATTAATAGGGTATAAATATGAGGCTTTCTAGGAAAAAAGTGGGGCGATTGACGGGGCTTGAACCCGCGACAACCGGAATCACAATCCGGGGCTCTACCAACTGAGCTACAACCGCCACTACACACACCTTGTTTGGTGTGGCGCGCATAATACATAAAATAATAATTGTTGTGAAGCCCAAAAGTGAAATAAATTAAAATAATTTAAATCAGGCAAATATAATTAGTATTTAGTCGTTAATATTTTTTCAAGGTAGGCTATGTTTTATCGCATAAATACCTCTAAAAAATCGAATATACTTGCATTTAATAGTATTAATTCATTGTTTCATGAGAATAAATTGTAAATTAATGTATAATAATGCCCGAAAACGCTTAATAAAAAACATTTGGAGTAAATATGGATTCAGTACTTAATTGGCTTAACGATAACTCAGGCCTAATTTTACACTACGGTATACAAGCAGTTGTTGCGCTTGTTATCTTTTTACTTGGTAGTCGTGTTGCTAAGTTTTGTTCTAACTTAACTGAAAAAGGTTTTGCTAAAAAGAAATTAGATAAAGCTGTCGGTTCATTTGTTTCAAGTATTGTGTACACACTTGTATTTGCTGTAACTATTTTAATGGCACTTTCGCAAATTGGCATTGAAACAACTTCGTTCATTGCTATTTTAGGTGCTGCCGGTTTAGCTGTTGGTTTAGCATTGCAAGGTTCATTATCTAACTTCGCATCAGGCGTACTAATTATTTTACTTCGTCCATTTAAGTCTGGTGACTTTGTTGAAGCAGGTAATAAAATGGGTACGGTTAAAAAAATCGAAATATTCTCAACTGAACTACGTACTCCAGATAACAAAGTAATTATCGTACCAAACTCTCAAATAATGTCTGGTGCTATTACTAACTTCTCACGAGAGTCTACTCGTCGTATCGATTTAGTTATTGGTGTTGGCTACGATGCTGATTTACGTCACGCAAAAGAAGTATTAAAATCTGTATTAGATGCAGAAACACGTATACTTAAAGATCCAGCTTACAATGTATCTGTAAATGAGTTAGGCGATTCAAGTGTTAACTTTATTGTTCGTCCTTGGGTTAACGCTGCTGATTATTGGCCTACTTACTGGTCATTAATGGAAAATATTAAAATCGCATTAGATGATGCAAATATTACTATCCCATTTCCACAAATGGATGTTCACTTTCACAAGCAAGACTAATTTTAAATAGTTATTTAATTAAAGTTATCTTTAATTGTTATAGTGCTAAAGAGCTATTAAACATAAAATTTTCATGCGGTATTTGCTGCATGAAAATTTTTTACATTATTACTTAGCTGTTTAGCTTGCTCTAACAAGTAATGCTTTAATAAAATAGATGTACATTTATACAAAGGTTATTTTTTAATGAAATTAAAGCTTTTATCAGTTTTAGTTGCGGCTTCTGCTGCAACAAACGCATTTGCTGCAGACGCAGAACAAAGAACGTGGGAAGTTACCAGTGAACTAGGTGCTATTGTCACAAGTGGTAATACAGAAACGACCACGCTTAAAGGTGGCATTAAAGTTCAGCACAACCTTGAACACTGGAACAACGAATACAAGCTAGACGGCATCTACAAAGAAGATGAAGTTGAAGATACTAATGGTGACAAAAACAAGCAGCGCACTAACGAAAAGTATTCAATTTCTGCACAAGGTAATTACAAATTAAATGAAGATCATTCTCATTTATTCATTTATGGTTCACACGTTTCAGATTATTTTGGAGCGTATAGAAGTGAGTCAGTAATTTCTGCAGGTTACGGTTTACGTTTATTAAACGAAAAAACTATGTGGCTAAGTGCTGAAATTGGTCCTGGTTATAAATACTTTGAATACCCAGATGACAGCACTGAAGTTGACGACAACGGTAACTCTCTTGCTGGTGAATTTGAAGGCGAAGTAATTGCCTTGGGTAAGTTAGATTACAACTGGCAAATTTCTGAGAATGCACGTTTTACTCAATTAGTTGCTGTTGAGTACGGTGATACAAACACTAAAACTCGTTCTGAAACTGCATTACTTGCAAAAATAAACGGCTCGTTACAAATGAAAGTCGCTTTTAATGTCACTAACAACTCAGATGTTGCTGACGACAAAGAAAGCACTGACACTGAAACGTCATTCACGTTGGTTTACAGTTTTTAACCAATGTAGTTAAGTTAATGACATTAAAGTGACAAAAGGGACGAAAGTCCCTTTTTTATTTTCTTAAAATTAAGGTATTATAGCGGCCAATTTTGGTTGTAGACCTAGGGATATACCTACTCGTGAAAGTTTTTACACAATTTATTAGTGCTTTTATTCTACTTTGTAGTTTTAGTACTTTGGCTTTTACGCCAACAGCGTCTCAAATTGAGCAATTTAAAAAGTTACCGAAAGCTCAACAAGAAGCCCTCGCAAAACAGTATGGTGTTGATATATCAACGATCACTGGTACAAACCAATCTAATAATCAAAATAATACACAGCAGCAAAATAGTATTGGTGAGCGCGCAGAACCTGAAAAAGAAAAGCTTACAGATGAAGAGCGCTTTAAACCAAAAACAGACGAATTAAAGCCGTACGGTTACGAATTGTTTGCAGGTGAACCAACTACATTTATGCCAAGCGAAAATGCCGCAGTACCAGATACATATATTGTGGGCCCTGGCGATCAATTAAAAATAAACTTTTATGGTAAAGAAAGTGACAGTTTTGAAGTTATAGTTGACCGTGAAGGACGTATTAGTATTCCAGATTTAAGCCCTGTAGAAGTGGCCGGTTTAACTTTTGCTGAAATTAAAGAATTAGTAAAAGTAAAAGTAGAGCAAGAGGTAATAGGTGTAAAAGCGTTTGTATCGCTTGGTCAGCTTCGTAGCATGCGTATTTTAGTGCTAGGAGAGGCCTACAAGCCTGGTAGCTACAGTGTTTCTTCATTAACAACCGTTTCGCACGCATTATTCGTAAGCGGTGGCGTGTCTGACATTGCTTCTCTTCGTAATATTCAAGTTAAACGCGCAGGCAACGTAGTTGCAAACTTTGACCTTTACGACTTACTTATTAATGGCGATAGCAGCAACGACATCGTATTAAAACCGGGCGATGCAGTATTTATACCGTCAGTTGGCGCTCAAGTAACAGTTGAAGGTGCAGTTAAACGTCCCGCTATTTTTGAACTTAAAAAAGGCGAGTCTGCTAAGCAGTTATTAGCGATGGCCGGAGGCCTTAAACCAAATGCATACGCTAAAAGCGCAATTGTAGAGCGCTTTAATTTCGATCGTAAAGAAGTACTCTCGGTAGATTTTTCAAAATCACAAATTAACTATATTCCACAAGATGGCGACCGTATTCGCTTTAATTCAGTTAGCTCGCAATATCAAAATTCGGTTAGTCTAATTGGTGCAGTAGCACGCCCAGGTAATTATCAATGGCACCAAGGTAAGCGTATTTCTGATGTACTTAAATCAGTACGTGGTGACTTACTACCGCAAGCAGATTTAAGCTACGGCCTCGTAATCCGCGAAATAAATATAAACGGCGATATAGAAGCGCATCAGTTCGACGTTGCTCAAGCGATTATTAATAACCCTGAAAATAACTTACAACTTAAAGCTAATGACAAGATAGTTGTATTTAGTCGTTTTGAAGAAAAAGAAGCAGAGCTATCAGCTCTAGCAAATATGGCCCTTAGCCAAGAGCAACAAGAGCAGCAACAAAAAGCAGAGCAATGGCACAAGTTTGAGCAAAAAGAGTTCGAAAAATACATTGGTGTTAATCAAGAAGACGAAAAGCTTGTTCTTGAAGACAATAAAATACTAACAATTGCTGAAATTTCTAAACGCAAAGCAAAAGAAGAAGAAGACCAAGAACTCAAACCTGAGGATTATGCATTATTTAGTCGCCATAACTTGTTAGCGCCAATTATTGCTAAATTTAAGCAGCAAGCATCAGTGCAACAAGCTATGCAATTAGTTGAAATCAGCGGGAATGTAACTTTCCCTGGTATTTATCCACTAATGACTGGTGGTGAGGTAAGTGATTTAATAACAGCTGCCGGTGGCCTGTTAGAGTCTGCCTATGTAAAACAAGCTGAAATTACACGTATTGTAGCCAGCGATGGTTCTAAAATAGAACACTTACGATTTGATCTTGAAAGCGCCATGAAAGGCGACCTTCAAAGTAATATTACATTACAAAGTAAAGACAGTATCAACGTTTTTGCAATTCCAAACTGGCAAGAAAATGTAAAAGTAGAATTAAAAGGTGAGCTTAAATTTCCAGGCACGTACACTATACGCCGAGGTGAAACGCTAACTGAATTACTTGAACGCGCGGGTGGTTTTTCACAATTTGCAGAACAAAAAGCAGCTGTATTTACCCGTACATCAATTAAAGAACAAGAGGAAAAACAACTCGCACGCTTATCTACAGAGCTTCGCCGCGACATCGCCTCTAAGAGCTTCCAAAACTCTGTAAGCAGTAACACACTTTCTTATGAAGAAATGAACAAGCTGTTAAACGACCTCGCAAGTGTAGAAGCCGTAGGACGTTTAGTAATTGATTTACCTTTAATTGTAAATAATCAACAAAACTTAGTATTACAAGATGGTGATACACTTTATGTACCAAGTAAGCGCGATTCAATCAGCGTAATTGGTGAAGTTAATTACTCAACATCACATCTTTATAAATCAGGTGTTAGTGTTGATGATTATATAGCGCTAAGTGGTGGCCTTAAAGAGCGTGCGGCTGAAGATCGAATTTACATTATTAAAGCTAATGGTTCAGTGAAAATACCAAACACAGGTGGCTGGTTTGCAGCAAATAATGCTGATCAGTTAGAACCAGGTGACACAATAGTAATACCAATGGATGCAGATCACATGGATAAATTGACACTTTGGAGTACTGCAACACAGATCCTTTATCAACTTGGTGTAGCTGTTGCTGCGATTAGTAGTATTTAATAAAAGACTAAATATTACTTTGTATTATGCTATTGCACGAAAATTAAGCCGGAGTTTAGTTTTGTGTAATAGCTGCTGAATAGAGATATATATGAATAGTAAAGATACACATACTAAAAACCTATCTGTACCCACTATTGCTGATGATGAAGTGAATTTAAGTGAGCTATTCTTTGTCATCTGGGAAGGCAAATGGGTAGTAATTTTAATAACAGCCTTATTCACAATTGCATCAGTGTTTTATGCTTTAGAGCAACCTAATGTTTATAAATCGGAAGCATTACTTGCTGCTGCGGAACAAGAACAAAGCGGTGGCTTTGGTGCTCTAGCAGGTCAATTTGGTGGTTTAGCTAGTTTAGCTGGAGTTAATTTGGGCAGTAGTGGCACCGCTAACAAAACTGAGTTAGCGCTTGAGGTTTTAAAGTCTCGCCAATTCACATTTAACTTTATTGAAAAGCACAATATTTTACCAGACCTAATGGCTGTAAAGTCATGGAAGCAAGCGGATAATAGTATTGAATACGATGAAGAGATATATAACGAAAAAGAAAAAAAATGGTTAAGGGAAGCTAAACTACCTTTTAAAGCCGAACCTTCAATGCAAGAAGCCTTCAAACAGTTTAGCCAAATAATTACTACAGACATGAACAAAGAAAGTGGATTGATAACTGTATCAGTTGAGCATGTTTCGCCAGTAATTGCGCAGCGGTGGGTTAATTGGTTAATTCAAGACATCAATACTGTTATGAAGTCTAGAGATGTTGAAGAGGCTAATAAAAGTACTGAATTTCTAACAGAGCAATTACAACAAACAAAAGTTGCCGATATTCGAGCTGTTTTATATAAGTTAATTGAAGAGCAAACAAAAACTATTATGTTTGCAAATGTGCGAGATGAGTATGTATTTAAAACAATTGATCCAGCATTAGTACCGGAACAAAAGTTTAAGCCGAAGCGTGCATTAATTTGTATATTAGGTTTTCTTTTTGGAGGTATTTTAAGCGTATTAATAGTGCTCGCTAGATACTTTTTAAAGAAAGCGAATGACTAAAAAGCTCTAACTCAATTTTATGAATATGCTGCTTAAGCATTTTGGTATATCAAAGAATAAAGATACATTTTGTATTCGATACATAAAGTATAGAAATATTTAAGGAACTAATATGTTAAACAAAAAAACAGTGTTAATTACTGGTGGCACTGGGTCATTTGGTAAAAAATTTATAGAAACTATTTTAGCGCGCTACCCAGATGTAAAAAAAATAATCATCTATTCGCGTGATGAATTAAAGCAGTCTGTAATAAAACAAAAATACCCAGCATACGATTACCCGCAATTACGTTTTTTTATTGGTGATGTTCGCGATAAAGAGCGTTTAACGCAAGCGTGTGAAGGTGTTGATGTAATAATTCACGCAGCCGCTATTAAGCAGGTTGATACCGCTGAATACAATCCAACAGAATGTATTCGTACGAATATAGATGGTGCTGAAAATGTTATTCATGCTGCACTAGCATGTGGTGTAAAAGATGTTGTTGCACTATCGACAGACAAAGCATGTGCACCAATTAACTTATACGGTGCCACTAAACTTGCATCAGATAAATTATTTGCTGCTGCTAACAATATTCGCGGCTCTAAAGATATTAAATTTAGCGTTGTTCGTTATGGTAATGTAATGGGCTCTCGCGGCTCTGTTATTCCTTTCTTTTTAGAAAAACGAAAAGAAGGTATTTTACCAATCACACACAATGAAATGACTCGCTTTAACATATCGCTTCAAGATGGCGTTAATTTAGTTATGTTTGCCTTGGGCAACCATCTAGGTGGTGAGATATTTATCCCTAAAATCCCATCATACAAAATTTTAGACATTGCAGAAGCCGTAGCACCTGAATGTGAAACGCGTGATGTAGGTATTCGCCCAGGTGAAAAACTACATGAAGAAATGATTACAGATACGGACTCGTTAAATACGATTGATTTGGGTCCATACTACGCAATTTTACCTTCTGTATCGTATACATACACCGAAGAAGAATACCTCGCTCACCATAAAGCTGAAAAAGTACCATTTGGCTTTAAATACAACTCAGGAACAAATACTGAGTGGGAAACAATTGAAGGCTTGCGTGAGCTTATTGTTGAACATGTTGACCCATCGTTTGAAGTATAGAGATAACTAAATGATACCGTATGGAAAGCAAGATATAACTCAAGCAGATATTGATGCAGTGGTTAATGTTCTAAAGTCGGATTTTTTGACGCAAGGGCCGCAAGTCCCTGCGTTTGAAAGAGCACTGATGGATTCAACCGGCGCCAATCATGCCTTGGCTGTTAATAGTGCAACGTCAGCTTTACATATTGCTTGTTTAGCGCTTGAGCTAGGGGCTGGTGATAGATTATGGACAACACCAGTCACTTTTGTAGCCTCAGCTAATTGTGGTTTGTATTGTGGCGCATCAGTAGATTTTGTTGATATAGATCCCGCAACTTATAATCTTTGCCCTGTAGCATTAAAAGAAAAGCTTATCCGCGCTAAAAAAGAAGGTGTTTTGCCTAAAGTTTTGGTTGCAGTGCATTTATGTGGTCAGCCATGTGACATGAAAGCAATCCATGCGTTATCTATACAGTATGGCTTTAAAGTCATTGAAGATGCTTCACATGCAATAGGTGGACGTTATTTAGAACAACCAATTGGATCATGTGAATACAGCGATATTACCGTGTTTAGCTTTCACCCTGTTAAAATTGTTACCACCGCAGAAGGTGGTGCGGCATTAACGAATAGTAAAGCACTTGCAGACAAAATGGCACTTTATCGAAGCCATGGAATAACACGTGACGAAGCATTAATGGAAAATGCATCGCATGGTGGTTGGTACTATGAGCAAGTGGATTTAGGTTTTAACTACCGCATGACGGAGCTGCAAGCTGCACTCGGTGTATCGCAAATGAGCCGGTTAAGTGAGTTCGTTACTGCACGCCATGAATTAGCAGTACGTTATTATGACAAGCTAGCTAGTTTACCGATTATACTGCCTTATCAGTTACCTAATACTTATTCTGGCTTACATTTATATGTTATTCGTCTAAACCTAAATGAAATTAGCAAAACGCATAAAGAAGTGTTTGACGAGCTAAGAGAAAACGGTATTGGTGTAAACCTGCATTATATTCCTGTACACCTACAGCCTTATTACCAAAAAATGGGCTTTAAACAAGGTGACTTTCCAAATGCAGAAAGTTATTACAGCAATGCTATTTCATTACCGATGTTTCATGGTATGACTCATGAGCAGCAAGACGAAGTTATCAGTAAGCTAACACAAATATTAGAAGCCTAATCATGAATATAGCAATCATCCCTGCACGTGGTGGAAGTAAGCGGATACCTCGCAAAAATATCAAAGAGTTTCACGGTAAGCCAATGATTGCTTATTCGATTGAGGCGGCTTTAAAGAGTAATTGTTTTGATAAAGTAATTGTCTCTACAGATGATGCTGAAATAGCAGATATTGCTATACAATATGGGGCAGAAGTACCATTTATGCGCCCTGCTAATATTGCGGATGATTATGCAACCACGCTTGATGTAATAAAGCATGCTGTTGAGTATACCGAGTTACAGGAATGGGGCGTTGAAAATGTATGTTGTATATATGCAACCGCTCCTTTTTTAGTACCTGAGTTTATCCAGCGCGGATTTATAGAGCTGACATCGATTAATGTAGATTACGCCTTCAGTGCAACAAGTTTTCCTTTTCCAATTCAAAGAGCTTTAAAGCTTAATGATAAACAATGCGTTGAAATGTTTCAGCCAGAGCATTTAAATACTCGTTCGCAAGATCTCGAAGAAGCATATCATGATGCTGGACAGTTTTATTGGGGTACTGCCAAGGCATTTATAGCAAAAAAAGCTATTTTTGGAACAAGATCGAAGGCTGTTTTGCTACCACGTAAACGAGTACAAGACATAGATACACCTGAAGATTGGGAATTGGCAGAAGCTTTGTACCGAGCAATTGAATGCTAAAGGTCGTAATTAGGGCTGATGCCTCTTCTCATATAGGCAGCGGTCATATCATGCGTTGCTTAGTATTGGCTGATAGGCTTAAACTAGATGGTCACGACGTTTTATTTGCTACCCGCCCGCAGAGCGGTGATTTAGTCACATATATAAAGCAGCGTGGTTTTTCTATTTATGAATTACAGCAACCAGCAGATTGGTTAGTACCAATCTCGACTGCGGATTATGCAGCGTGGCTGCAAGTCACTGAGTATGATGATGCCCAAGAATTCGCTTCTGCGTTTGATAGCCCTGATTTAGTCATTACAGATCACTATGGTATTGGTGCACAGTGGCATGAGTTAGTAAAAAAAACGTATAACTGTAAAATTATTGCAATTGATGATTTAGTAAGAGAGCACGCTGCAGACTTGATAATAGATCAAACATTACTAAGAGAGCCAAGCGAATATCATTTATTAAACTCTAAGGCCACCGTCTTAACAGGCACGCGATATGCAATTATAAATACTCACTTTTCGCATCGACATTCATCACAATTGATAGCTTTAAATACATTATCGAATACACCGCGTTTATTATTATCTATGGGGGGGGTAGATACCCCCAATGCGACATTGCATGTACTTAATGTTTTAAAGAAAAGCGTTAACCCGCCAATAACGACTGTCTTGCTTAGCCCAAAAGCACCTCACTACAAAAGTGTTACAGAGTTTGCTATGAAGCATAGCGCGTGGTTGACTCACATTGATTTTGTAGATGACATGGCTACTCTCATGTGTGAGCATGATATTGCCATTGGCGCGCCAGGCTCAACGTCATGGGAGCGTGCTTGTGTCGGGTTACCGAGTATTGTTATTGCACTAGCTGATAACCAGAAAACTATTTGTAAAAATTTAGAAACTGTTGGTGCTGCAATTAGCGTTGAGTTAGAGGCGATTAGTACAACGTTAATGAAGGCGTACGAACAGTTAATTGCAGACTATTCAAAAATGCGAACAATAAACCTGCAGTTATGTGATGGGCAAGGTGTTAAGCGAATAATGAAGCATATTACTCAATTATTTAATGGTTCACTAACCCTAAGGTTAGCGACAAAGCTTGATATTGAACAGGTGTACGCTTGGCAATGTAAACCCGAAACACGTCGTTATGCACTTAATAAAGAAGTTCCGAGTTTGACTGAGCATCGGGCTTGGATGACTAAAAAACTAACAAGTAAAAATGACTACTTTTATATCATTGAGTTAACCAATAGCACAGATGAAAAAACGACTCCTGTAGGCGTGGTCAGGTTAGATATGACAGCCGTAAATACGTATACCATCTCCATCTTTATAGCACCAGAGCACTTTGGTAAAGGAGTTGCTAAACTCGTTTTAAAACAAGTAGATATATTACATCCTACAAAAATTATACATGCTGTTGTACTAAAAGAAAATACAGCATCACAAGCTTTGTTTAGCCGAGCCGGCTACAAACGAATTAATGAAGAGCAATTTACTCGACAACCTGTGGAGTGAGGGATTTATGAATAAATTTATTACTATCGACAACAGAAAAATTGGCCCTGACTATGCGCCATATATCATTGCTGAAATGTCAGCAAATCATAACGGTGATATCGAAAATGCCTACAAAATAATGGAAATGGCCAAAGAGTGTGGTGCAGATGCAATGAAGCTGCAAACTTATCGCCCTGATACCATAACAATGAAAAGCGATAACCCTGAATTTTTAATTAAAGGTGGGTTGTGGGATGGTAAAACACTGTATGACTTATATGAAGAAGCGCACATGCCTTGGGAATGGCATAAACCGTTATTTGAAAAGGCCAAAGAGTTAGGTATCACTATTTTTAGCTCGCCGTTTGACTTTACTGCCGTTGATTTACTCGAAGAACTTGGTGCTCCTGCGTACAAAATAGCGTCATTTGAAGCCATCGATTTACCATTAATCGAGTATGTTGCGAAGACTGGTAAGCCAATGATTATATCGACAGGTATGGCTAACGAAGAAGAAATACGTGAAGCAGTGGAAACTGCAAAAAATGCAGGGTGTAAAGAACTGGTTGTACTGCACTGTGTAAGTGGTTACCCAGCGCCATCAGGCGATTATAATTTGGCGACTGTAGCAGATATGGCCACACGTTTTGATGTATTAACCGGTCTATCAGACCATACAATAGATAACACAACAGCAATTACATCAGTGGCGTTAGGCGCATGCTTAATAGAAAAGCATGTAACGCTTGATAGGAATGGTGGTGGGCCTGATGATAGTTTCTCATTAGAAAAGCCAGAGTTATTACAGTTGTGTAGAGATTCCAAAATAGCATGGGAAGCTGTTGGTAAAGTAAATTACGAGCGAAAAGAGAGTGAAAAAGGCAATGCAATATTTAGGCGCTCACTCTATGTGGTAAAAGATATTGCTGAAGGTGAGTTATTTACGCATGAAAATGTAAAGAGTATCAGGCCCGGTTATGGCTTAGCACCTAAGCATCTATATGACGTGTTAGGTAAAAAGGCTAGCTCAAGTATTGTTTCAGGAAGCGCTCTTTCGTATGAGCTTATTAAGTGAAATATTATTTATTAATGTTGTCATAATAAAATGAATATAATAAAAACCTTTAAATTGATAAAAGCTTCTTTATCTAAAGAAGATGAATGTGTTTTATCATATTTCTTTGGAACGCAGCTAGATAATATCGATAGTTTTAAAAGATTGAAATCTAATTACCCAGGAGTAATCCTCCAAATATGTTTATATTTTTATACCCTTTTTAAATCAGTTCGCTTAGGTAAAGATAATTTGAGTCGTACTAAAGAAGTATTGGTATTTGCTGCGACTAAAAATCAATATAACAGCTTGAATTCAACTTTGAACGGATTAAATAAGTTGGGTATTGGGTATAATCTAATTACTTCGGAAGTAGTCGACGATAAAAGTAGTCACTTCTCAATAAGTGTATTAGATTTTTTAATCAGTTTGTGTACGTGTATTCTGAACTCGCCAAAGTTGTATTTTAAGCTAAAAAAAGCTAATAAAAATTTTGAAAAAAAATATTTCTTTTCTGCACTTTGTCAAAGTTACACTTTTTTACCGTACTTTATTAGAACTTTATATAGGCTATCCTCTAACGGAAGTTTAAAGTTAGTTGTAATGTCAAATGATCATAATAGTGCCAATAGATGCTTACGCCTAGTATGTGAAATGTTAAAAATAAAAACACTTTACATGCAACATGCGTCTGTTTCTAAATTATTTCCACCCCTACAGTTTGATTATGCATTGCTCGATGGTGAAATAGCACACGAAACTTATAAAAGTTGTGCTGGAAATTTGCCTGGCATATCTACATTACCCGTTAATATATTTTTAAGTGGTCAAAAAAAAATCATAAACATAAAAAAAGAAAGAGCAGTCGATTTTGATATTGGAATTGCAGTCAATATGTTAGACAAGTTTGATTACTTAAAAGTATTAATTGAAAAATTAAAAGGTAGTGGGAAAAGGGTACTTATAAGAACGCATCCTTCTCAACCTACTTCTTTCTTGGAGGAATTGAGATTGATCCTTACTGAAAATCAAGTTCAATGGTGTGACCCAAGGAAGGATAGCTTAAGGTCCTTTTTTACCTCAATAAATTGCTTAATTTCTGCTAACTCTAGTATTCACTTGGAAGCCGCTTTGGCTGGAAAAGCGACTTTATACTATGAATTTTCTTCTGATGCTGAAATATCTGATTATTATGGGTATCTAAAAAATGGATTAGTATATGCCCTGAATATAGATAATATAGAACAGTCCATTAATGAAGGGGTTACTTACTGTTCTGGTGCAGAACGTAGTAAGGCAGTAAAAAAATATAGCGCAACGTATATGACAAAATGGGAAAATAAAGAAGGTGATCTTTCTGCCAGGTTGATAGGAAATATATTAAAAGAGAGAAGCTTTGAAGATTTTTTTGAATTATCAGAATCGAACTATCACACACTTTATGAACTCAAATAATTATGAGTAGTTTTATTAAAAGTAGCTCTATCTATGTACTAAGCTCTATTGTGAGTGCCGCTATTCCTTTTATTTTACTCCCTATATTAACAAGGTATTTGAATCCAGCTGAATATGGACAAATAGCAATGTTTTCTATATTCACAACTGCTTTAGCTGCTTTAATTGGTTTGAGTGTTCAAGGTGCTGCAAATAGGCGTTTCTTTGACGAGAAAATCACAGAGTTTGAGCTTGCAAGATTTAACGGTAATTGCTTTTTTATTCTATTGTTTAGTACCTGTTTTTCAGTGTTTTTTTTGCTTTTGCTAGGGCCTTATTTAGCTGGGTACTTAGGTATACCGCTAACTTGGATTTACCTGGGGGTTTTAAGTGTATTCTTCAGTTTTATCTTAAATATACGCTTAGGACAGTGGCAAATTAGAGGGAAAGCCAAGTCATACGGTGCTCTACAAATAGCAAATGCAGTAGTAGTTTTAGTATTTAGTTTATTATTTGTTGTTTTATTAAAGCTAGGACCAAGCGGTCGTATCTATGGAATTGTTATAACAAGTTTAATAATAGGGGCTTTATCTTATTTTACACTTCGTAAAGAAAAACTTGTTCTATTTAAATACAGCAGAGAAGATATTAATTATGCATTATCATTTGGAGTGCCGTTAATTCCTCATGTATTAGGAGGTTTTTTATTATTATCGGTAGATAGGCTTGTAATTAATAAGGAGCTAGGTTTAGAGATGACTGGTATCTACATGGTTGCCCTTAATTTAGGGGGGGCTTTAAATATTGTGTTCACTAGCATTAATAAGGCTTATGTACCGTGGCTATTTGGGCAACTAAAACAAGATAGTCCAAATAATAAACTATCAATTGTGAAAAAAACCTATGGATACTTTATTGTTTTAATATTTATGGCATTACTATCTTTTTTAATTGCCCCACCACTATTAAAGCTAATAGTAGGTGAAAGGTTTCATCAGGCGGCAGAGGTTCTCCCTATTATAATAACAGGGCAGATATTTTTAGGTATGTATTTTATGGTTACAAATTACATTTTTTATATTAAAAAAACTAAATACTTAGCGTATGTGACAATTACATCAGGTGCAATAAATATAGGTTTATTATTAATATTAGTTCCAATTTATGGAATTGTTGGTGCCGCACTTGCCTTTTTAATTGCTAATTTTTGGCAGTTTAGCTGCACATGGGCTGTAAGTGCAAAATTATATAAAATGCCTTGGGGATTGAGGGAGCTAAGATGAAAACCTTATTAAACTTTCTACGAAAAGTGAAACGTCAACTTGGAAAAAAATACCATACAAAACAGGCCATTAAAAATATATCTTACTTTGGTACGTTACCAAATATTAACTATAAAAGTAGTTTTAATGGAAATACGTACTTAGGGAATAACTGCCATTTTAACGGTATGCAAATTTCGGGTGGGGGTAGAGTTACAATAGGTGATAACTTTCACTCAGGGTCGTCGTGCATGATGATAGCTCAAAACCATAATATTAATGGTGGAGCCCTACCTTATGACAATACTTATATTTTAAAGGATATTGAAATAGGCGATAACGTTTGGCTAGGAAACCGAGTTATTATTTTAGGTGGTGTTAAAATTGGTGAAGGGGCTGTAATACAGGCTGGTAGTGTGGTTGTATCTGATATTCCTGCGCTCGCTATTGCAGGCGGACACCCTGCTGTTGTTTTTAGTCATAGAGATTCTGAGCATTACTTTAGGCTTAAAAACGAAGAGAAGTTTAATTAGAGTATTATTTGGCTTAATTATTTAACCATTGCTAATGAGTACTCAGATATTAAGTAGTTTAATAATACCTTATTACTAAATGTATATTTAAATTACTAGTCGATTATTCATTATCGTTATTGGTAATAAAGCCACGAAATTAATAAAAAGGTATAGATATAGTGTTGGCAGAAATAAGATCATTATGGATCGGTGGATCTTTATCTAGGTTAGAGAGAGTGTGTTTAACGTCTTTTTTGCGCGCAGGGCATAAAGTATACTTATATACTTATGATGAAGTGCTAAACATACCTGAAGGTGTGGAAGTGCTAGACGCTAATTTAATACTCCCTAGAGATAAAATATTCACTTATGGAGCAGTCACAGGCAAGGGGAAAGGAAGTTACGCAGGTTTTGCGAATCATTTTAGATATGAAATGCTTTTAAAGTGTAGTAATACCTATTGGGTTGATATGGACGTTATCTGCCTCTCTCCATTTTACATTGAGAACGAGCTCGATTTTGGCTTTGAGAATGATACTTATATAAACAATGCCGTAATTGGAACTCTGGAATCCGGTAACAAGCTATTTTCTAATTTAAGTGACTACTGTAATAATCCATTTCAATTTACTAAGTGGGATACTTATAAGTTCTTAATCAGAAAGCTTATAGGGAGGACATGGGGAAGAGGGGATTTTTCATATCTACCGTGGGGAATTACCGGCCCAAAAGCACTTACAGGCTTTGTGAAAAAAGACAGTTTACTTAATTTTGCTGCACCAATCCAAAAATATTATCCAATTTCATCCGCTGATTGGAAGCATATATTTTTTGCTAGTGACGAGTCTATTAATCTGGATGGGGCTCAAGCCGTACATTTATGGAATGAACAATTGAGAAGAGATGGTTTAGATAAAAATTCAGTTTTTGATAAAGACTCTTTATATGAAAAATTGATCTTAGATTTAAAACTCGATGAATAGTGACTTCTTGTAAATGATTTATCTAGTTCTTATTGCTGTTGTTGTTTTGTTTTCATATTCATCTATAGCAAAAAAAGATTATAGTTTTCTAGGGTACTTTTTAGTTCTTATACTAGCTCTGTTTGCTGGTTTAAGACATGAGGTTGGTGCGAAGCCTGATTGGGAAGTGTACCATCAGGTGTTTTATGATGCACCTGAATATCTATCTAACTTATTTAATTACTTTTCAGATAATAATCGCTTAGAAAAAGGTTACTTAACTTATAATTTTATTATTCATTATTTTGTTGAAGACTTTAATTTTTTTCTGGTGGTCACTGCATTATTTACAATTGGATTAACATATAAAAGTGTATCTATTTATACACCAATGACCATTTTTGCATTACTACTATACATGCGATATGGTTATTTTCAGTTTAATATGATGTTTTTAAGGCAAGGTATTGCTGTAGCAATATTTTTATATTCCATACGGTACATTAAAAGTAGGAATATTTATGGTTACTTTTTATTAAATATAATAGGAATCACGTTTCATGTTAGTTTAATTACTGTATTACCTTTGTACTTTTTTGTACACAAAAAATTTAGTCCCCGCGTATTTTTGTTGATCTTAGCGAGTTCTATATTTTTACAGGCTATCAATATAATTAAATTACTAGCTGACGCCTTGCCAAGTTCGAATATTATTCTTTATGCTTTTAAATCATATGTTTCCTCAGGAGAACCAAAGCCATTTTCTTTCTCATTTATAGAAAAACCCTTAATGTTCTTTATTTTATTATATTATTACAAAAGGTTAGAAAGAAGGTTTGAATATTACAACTTATTTTTCAACCTGAGTTTTATTGGACTTATTTTAAGTATTTTGTTTTTACAGTTTGAGGATTTAAGTGACCGATTCGTTATTATTTTCAACATAACGAACATAGTTCTTTTGACTTATTTGATGCGTATATTTAAGGGAGGTGGTAAGCTTGTTTATTTGTTTATAGTATCGTTGATTGTTGTTTTTTTTGTTTACAAAATAACAAATGCAGAACAATACATACCTTATAATATATTGGGTAAAATTTATTTTTAATCACAAGGCTTCCATGTTAACAATAGGCATATCAACTGTCGCTTCTTCTTTGAGTGAGTTGATTATATATATACAGGGTAATATTAAAAAAATTGATCCTAGTATTGATTTTTTAATTTGTTCTCAAAGAGAATCAGAGAATGTGGCTATAGTTATCTCTGAAAGAATAAAAGTATTAAAAACAAATGAGTCAGGGCTAAGCCGCAGCCGAAATACACTGCTTAAAGAAAATAAGAATAAATGGTTATGGATTCAAGATGATGACATCAAAATAGAATTTGAAGCTCTACAGAAACTTTTGGAAACACTTTCAAAATCAAGTGACGATCTTGTTTTTATTAAAGTTAAATCATTAGAAAATAAAAATGAGTTTTATAAAAATTATACTTTTCATAAAACTCATCGATTAACCAATTCGTTAAAAATATCTTCAATTGAAATAGTCGTAAGGCGTGAATTTGTAAACGATAACAATATTAAATTTGATACAAATTTGGGCTTGGGTACAGATCTTCCTTGCGGCGAAGAAAATAAGTTTGTATTAAATTTATTTCAGTCCAATGCAAAGGTAAGATATCTAGATTTAGCTACATGTTTTCATACCACGGTACTTGAAGGTAGAGAGATTGATCAGCTAGGACGCTTTTCTGCACGCGGTTATTTATTACGTTTTTACCCATTTTATATTAGCTTTCCTCTAATGATCAGATGGGCAATATACATTCCTGCTGAGTTGTCTTTTTATAGAAAGATAATACTAATGTTAAGAACTTATTTTAAAAGGTGATTTTAAGTATTATATAACCATGAGACTTTTTAACTCAAGTTTATTCCCATGTATAATTAATCACTTATGTAATTAAATTTTTGATACCATTAAGTTCTGGCTTTGATCAAATTAATGTCAAACCTATCAGTTCAAATCTATAAACAGGATAACTAATGAAAATCCTATATCTACATCAATACTTTGCTACGCCTGAGTCAAATGCTGGAACGCGATCTTATGAAATGGCCAAGCGACTAGTTAAAAGTGGTCATGATGTTACATTTATTACTAGCTCGGCTTATTTTTCAGAAAACTATAATCTAAACCATGGTTGGAACCTTATAGATATTGAAGGTATAAAACTACACGTTCTACATCTAGCATATTCAAATAAAGATAGTTTTTTTAAGCGAATTTTAAAATTTATTAGGTTTTCAGTAAGCTCAACAGTTAAATCTTTTTCTATCAAAGCCGATGTGGTTTTTGCTACAAGTACACCCTTAACTATTGCAATACCCGGTGTGATTTACTCTAAGTGCAAAAAAAGGCCTCTAGTATTTGAGGTGCGTGATCTTTGGCCTGAATTGCCTGTGGCTGCTGGCGTGATAAAAAATAAATTAATAATAAAATTTGCAACATGGTTAGAAAAATATACCTATAAAAATTCAACTAGATTGATTGGTCTTTCACCAGGCATGTGTGATGGAATAATAAAGCATGGAATTTCACCTGACAAAGTAACCCTTGCTACAAATAGTTGTGATACGAGTTTGTTTGATGTTAGTGAAGATGTTGGCATCGATTATTTAAAATCTAAGTTAGGTTTTGTTAATGGTAGAAAACTTATTGTATATACGGGTACATTCGGTCTAATTAATAATGTGGGCTATATTGTGGGCTTGGCAAAAGCTGCGCAGAACTCTAATTCAAATTTATGTTTTGTTGCAATTGGTGACGGGATGGAAAAAGAGAAGATAATAAGCGAAGCAAGAGCGCTAGGTGTTTACAATAAAAACCTATACTTTCTTGACCCAGTACCAAAAACAGAAATAGTTCGTTTATTATCTGCCGCAGACTTATCTTTGTCATTATTCGGTCCAGTAAAAGAGATGTGGCATAATTCTGCAAATAAGCTGTTTGATGCATTAGCTTCAAAAACGCCCATCGCAATTAATTACGGTGGTTGGCAAAAAGACTTCATTAAAGAACACAAATGTGGCTTAGTTTTAGAGGCGGATGATTACAAGGCATCTAGTATGCTTATTAGTGACTTTCTTGACAGTAAATCTGATTACGAAGCAGCCGTGAATAGCTGTAAAACACTAGCTTATGAACATTTTTCTAGAGACATGATGGCTACAAGAGTCGAAAAAACGCTACAGGATGCTATTAATGATTAAGTATCTTTTTGACTTAACGGTTTCAATAATTGTATTTTTGATTTTACTTCCAGTTATATTACTGGTTGCTGTGTTAATCAGGATCAAATTGGGCTCACCTATTTTGTTTACGCAAGACCGCCCTGGCTTAAACGGTAAAGTGTTTAAAATGATGAAGTTTAGAAGCATGCTCGATGCCAAAGATAAGCACGGTAACTTGCTTCCGGATAACGAAAGAATGACTAAATTTGGTGCTTTTTTACGTTCTACCAGTTTAGACGAGCTACCAGGCTTGTTTAATGTTATTAAAGGCGACATGAGCTTAGTTGGGCCAAGGCCACTACTAGTGCAGTACTTACCGCTGTATAGCTCAGAACAAGCTAAACGCCATAATGTAAGACCTGGTATTACAGGTTGGGCACAAGTAAATGGCCGTAATGCAATTGGCTGGAATGAAAAGTTTAAGCTTGATGTATGGTATGTAGAAAATCAAAGCTTCCTCCTCGATATAAAAATATTACTGTTAACAGTAAAAAAAGTTTTTGTAAGAGAGGGCATCAGTGCTGATGGGCATGTAACTATTGAGCCTTTTAAAGGTTCTAATAATGACTAAGCCAGCTTTAAAAACGCTGGCTATTTTAGGAGCTAGCGGCCACGGTAAAATAATAGCTGATATTGCGGAGCAGCTAGGCTTTAGTGTTAGCTTTTATGATGATGCTTATCCTAATAAAAAAAATATAGAGCATTGGTCTGTTGTAGGTACATTTTCAGATTTGCTGAATGTACCTAGTAACAACATGAATGTTGCTGTTGCTATAGGTCACAATAATACTCGAGAAGAAAAAATAAAAACGTTAGCCAAAAATGGCTACACACTTCCTATCCTAATACACCCAAGTGCAATTATAAGTAAATATGCTCAAATAGATTCTGGATCTGTTATAGCTGCCAACGCTGTTATTAACGCTTTCGCAGTAATAGGCCGTGGCTGTATAATTAATACTTCAGCTATAATTGAGCATGATTGTAAAATAGGTGACTTTACCCATATTTGTCCTGGTACTTCGTTAGCTGGCGGAGTTTACGTCGGGCGTAGTAGTTGGGTAGGTATTGGAAGTAAAGTAAAACAACTTATTAATATTGGCGATAATACATTAATTGGTGCAGGTAGTTTGGTTGTTAAAGATATACCATCAGGTGTAATTGCTTATGGCTCTCCCTGCATTAAAGTTTCAGAAAATAGTTAAGCTTCTAAATCTTATAGGAATTTCATGTTAAATACCCCATTCTCTCCATGGCCTAGCTTTACACAAGAAGAAGCCGATGCAGTTAGCCGTGTTATTTTATCTAATAAAGTAAATTATTGGACGGGTACTGAAGGCCGTGAATTTGAAAAAGAATTTGCAAGCTGGACTGACAGCAAATACGCAATAGCGTTAGGTAATGGCACATTAGCACTTGATCTTGCACTCAAGGCATTAAACATCGGCGCTGGTGATGAAGTAATAACTACACCACGCACCTTTTTAGCATCTGCTTCAAGTATTGTTACATCAGGAGCAGCACCTGTATTTGCAGATGTCGATCTGAATAGCCAAGCTATTACCGCCGAATCTATAAAAGCAGTACTTACATCAAAAACTAAAGCAGTTATTGTTGTTCATTTAGCAGGTATGCCAGCGGAAATGGATGAAATAATGGCGCTCAGCAAAGAACATGGTTTTTATGTAATTGAAGACTGTGCACAAGCGCATGGTGCTAAATATAAAGGTCGTTCTGTTGGAAGCATTGGTCACATAGGTGCATGGAGTTTCTGCCAAGATAAAATAATGACCACAGGTGGCGAGGGCGGCATGGTAACGACTAACTCAAAAGAGTTATGGTCAAGCATGTGGAGCTATAAAGACCACGGGAAAAGCTTTGATGCTATTTATAATAGAGAGCATCCACCAGGTTTTAGATGGCTACATGAGAGCTTTGGCACTAATTGGCGTATGACCGAAATGCAAGCTACTATAGGTCGTATTCAGCTAAAGCGTATGGCTGATTGGACCGCAAAACGCCAAGCATATAGTACATTGCTCGATAGTGCAGCAGAGAATTTTGAGTGTATAAGATTAGTTAATGTACCAGAACATATCGAACATGCTCAATATAAGCACTATATGTTTATAAAACCAGAATGTTTGGCTCATGATTGGAATCGCGACCGTATAGTAAACGAAATTACGGAACGTGGTGTACCGTGTTTCCAAGGTAGTTGTTCAGAGGTTTATCTTGAAAAAGCATTTGATGATACCCCTTGGAGACCTAAAAAACGTTTACCTAATGCAGTACTATTAGGAGAAACGTCAATTATGTTTTTGGTCCATCCAACTTTGACTGAAAGCGAAATAGGTAAAACAGCTCAAATAATCAACGAAGTGCTTGTTTTAGCTTCTTTAAAATAAAAACATATACCTAACGATAACGTTTACTAACAAAAAATAACCAAATACATAAAGACTATATAAATATTTACATATAGTCTTTATTTATTAAGTGCAATAGTTGTTCATCTTGTAGTAAAATTGTAATCAATAGAATAGTAGTCTTACTGCTGGCTTCAGGGAAATGTATTGTGTCTTTAAAATTTTTAGTTAATTTACCTCGTCCTCAAAAAAGAATTATTTCTCTCCTCATCGATAGCGTATTTATAATTGTTGCTTTTTGGCTGGCTTTTTTATTAAGGCTAGACAGCACCGTCGTTTTAAAAAATACACATACTTGGATTTTATTATCAGCATTATTGCCGCTTAGCTTATTAAGCTTTGTAAAGCTTGGGCTCTACAGAGCTGTGCTGCGCTATATGAACACACAGGCTATGTGGGCCATTATTGCCGGTGTAGTACTTTCGACCGTTTATTTAACTATTTTATCTTTTTTTCTTAGTGCGCCCGTACCACGCACCGTTCCTTTTATTTATGCCAGCTTTTGTATTTTATTTGTTGGTGGTGCAAGGCTAACCGTGCGAGCTGTAGTTGGCCAAATAACTATGCGCCGCAAAGAAGGCGTAATTATTTATGGGGCTGGTTCTGCTGGCCGCCAATTAGCAACTGCCTTAGCAAATGGCCCTGAGTATTCACCAGTCGCTTTTATAGACGACGACCCTAAAAAGCATTTATCGCTAATTCAAGGTATTTGTGTGCATGCACCGTCGCAAATTGCTGAAATTGCAAAGCAAAAGTGTGCAAATAAAATATTATTGGCACTACCAAGTACATCTCGCAGTCGTCGAAAAGAAGTGCTTAACGCAATAGAAAAATTTAAATTACAAGTTATGACTATACCCGGTATGGCAGATATTGTTGCAGGAACAACTAATCTTGATGAAGTAAAAGATGTTGAAATTGACGACCTGCTAGGCCGCGATTCAGTTCAACCTCGCCAAGATTTAATGTCGGCAAATATAGCCGATAAAGTTGTTATGGTTACAGGTGCCGGCGGCTCTATAGGTTCTGAGCTTTGTAGGCAAATAGTAAAAAATAGTCCGACTAAATTAGTGTTATTCGAACTTTCTGAGTTCGCGCTTTACGCAATTGAAAAAGAGTTATCAGAGTTTTGTGCAAAAAATGACTTAAATATTGAAATACTACCAATACTGGGCTCTATTCAAAATAAAAAATTAGTTGAGTCAACATTTTCTACTTTTAGTGTTCAAACTGTTTACCATGCAGCAGCGTATAAGCATGTACCTTTAGTTGAACACAATGTTGTAGAAGGCGTACGTAATAATGTTTACGGCACCTATAACTTAGCAACTGCGGCCATATATACAAAGGTAGAAACTTTTGTTCTTATATCAACAGATAAAGCAGTACGCCCAACAAATATAATGGGTACTACTAAGCGCATGGCTGAATTAGTATTGCAAGGGCTATCTGAAATCCAAGACACAACACGTTTTACCATGGTTCGATTTGGTAATGTTTTAGGATCGTCAGGATCTGTTGTCCCCCTGTTTAGAAAGCAAATTAAAGCGGGTGGTCCAATAACACTAACCCACCAAGACATAACCCGTTACTTTATGACAATTCCAGAAGCAGCTCAGCTAGTTATTCAAGCCGGCGCAATGGGTGTGGGAAGTGACGTATTTGTACTTGATATGGGAGAGCCTGTTAAAATTAAAGATTTAGCTATTAAAATGGTTCACTTGTCAGGGCTTGAAGTTAAACACGCAAAACGACCAAATGGCGATATAGAAATACAATGCACAGGTTTACGCCCGGGTGAAAAGCTTTTTGAAGAGCTCCTTATAGGAGACAACGTTATTGGCACCGACCATCCAAGAATCCTAAGTGCACAAGAAATTAAAATGCCATGGAGTGAACTGTCTCCATTTTTAGATAAGCTTAAATTAGCCTGTGACGAAACCGATCACCAAGAAATACGTAGATTACTTTTAACCGCACCTACTGCTTTTTCACCAACTGACGGTATTTGTGATTTAAACTGGAAACAAAAATTTAATAATCAAACGAATGTTACAGTTTTACCAAACGTAAGTGGCTCCTAAAGCGAATAGATTTCAATAGTTTGATGTTTTTAGGGAATGAAATGCCTACGTGGATTACCCCTCGGTGTATGGTGAGCATGTAGGCGCCTTGCTTGCTGGCGCATTACAAAGCGCAGCTTTTAGGTATTTATCAAATTGCGCGAGCAAGCTTCACGCCTACGTGGATTTCCCCCCTCGGCGTATGTGACCATGTAGGCGCCTTGCTTGCTGGCGCATTAAAAGCGCAGCTTTTACATATTTATTAAATTGCGTGAGCAAGTTTCACGCCTACGTGGATTATTATCCTCGGTGTGTGGTGAGTATGTAGGCGCCTTGCTGGCGCATTAAAAGCGCAGCTTTACGTATTTATTAAATTGCGCGAGCAAGCTTCACGCCTACGTGTATTTTTCATCCTCGGTGTAGTGGCCATGTAGGCGCCTTGCTTGCTGGCGCATTACAAAGCGCAGCTTTTACGTATTTATCAAATTGCGTGAGCGAGCTTCACGCCTACGTGGATTTTTATCCTCGGTGTGTGTGTAGGCGCCTTGCTTGCTGGCGCTTTAAAGCCCAGCTTTTACGTATTGATCAAATTGCGTGAGCGAGCTTCACGCCTACGCGAATTTTACCCTCGATGTATGGTGACCATGTAGGCGCCTTGCTTACTGGCGCTTTAAAGCCACCGCTTTACAAGTAAACACAATCCCAATATGGGTATTTCTTTATGTTGTCCACTAAGCCAGCACGTAAAGGGTTTGCGACTATATACCTCGCTTGACCTATTAAATCTTCATCATTTCTTATTTTGTGGTCATAGTAATTTGATTGCCATATTCTTCCATGCGTACCGCTATGTTTATTAAGTCTATAAGTTGTAATGTTTTTAAAATTCCTAACTAGATTTGAAAGGTCAAGGCTACTATTTAACTGTAAAATCCAATGTATATGATCAGGCATGATTACGTAGCAGATAGTATTAAGTGAATTGTTTTTTGAAAATTTAATGAGTTCACTCGCAATTAACCGTGCACATAAAAAGTTAGCAAATAATGGCTTACGAAAATCACAACAAATTGTAATAGAGTAATAAGCGTTTACCGAAGTGCAGCGTCCTTTTAAACGTTTATGTGTGTTTGCCATATAATTAATTTCCATTTGAATAAATTAAATAGCGTGAGCAAGCTTCACGCCTACGTGGATTTTCATCCTCCAACGTATGTGAGCGCCTTGTTTGCTGGCGCACTAAAAGCGCAGCTTTTACGTATTTATTAAATTGCGATAAAAAGCTTCTCGCCTACGATCTACCTATCTCAACTTCAACATCATTACCTAAAACCTCTTTGTACTTTGCTGCCAACGCGTTTTTTGCATCATCATCGCCATGTACAATTTTTATATGGCTTGGCTTTTTATGCATACCCGTTACAAACTTAATTAATCCGTTCTGATCGGCATGGGCGCTATAGCCACTAATTGTATGTACTTTTGCGTTTATAGTAATGCGTGTATTATTTATAAAAATATACCCGTTACGTGGGCCATATTTTTGAATCTCGCGGCCTAAAGTACCGCGCCCTTGATAACCTACAAATAATACATCGGTGGTTTCATCACTTAAAAACCGCTCAAGATAATTAACTATTCGCCCACCAGTGCACATACCGCTTGCAGCTAATATAATGGCTGGCGTTTGGCGCGAACTTAAATAATTAATAATAGCCATATGTTCTTTATGTGAATCAACCGTAGTTAGGTTTTTAAAATCGAGCGGGTGCCTACCTTTTGCAACTTTGCGTTTGGCCTCGCTATCCCAAAGGTGCTTAAAGTTTTTGTATTGCTCGGTAAAGTTAGCGGCCATGGGGGAGTCGAGTATTACGTGAATGTCTCGCCACTTAGACTTTTTAGATGAGCTATGTATGAGTTGCTCTAGCTCATACAGCAACTCTTGCGTGCGGCCAATACTAAAAGCGGGAACTAAAACAACACCATTGTCGGCAACTGCGCGTTCAATTACATTTTTTAAAGTTTGAGTACGCTCTTTACGGCCTTGATGATTTTTATCCCCGTAGGTTGATTCAATAACGAGGGTATCGGCTTTATAAGGCGGCTTAGGCGAAGGGAGTAGCGGGGTATACGGCGCGCCTAAGTCTCCTGAAAATACAACGCGATGTTTGTTGTTATCATTATTTGTAATATCAATTTCAACGTAGGCAGAACCCAATATATGCCCTGCACGCTGAAACCTCGCCTTAGCTTTGCCGGGCGCTTTGCAAGGCAGTTCAAACCACGTTTTATAATCAACAGCAATTATGAGTTTATTTAATAAGCTTAAGCAGGCAGCTGTAATTTTAGGGTCGCGGGTTACACCTACTTTTAAAGCATCTTCAATTACCAAAGGTAATAAACTGGCCGATGCAATACTTGTAAAAATAGGGCCTTTAAAACCGGCTGCTAATAAGTAAGGAATTCGACCAACATGGTCAATATGGCAATGGGTAACAATAAGCGCAGTAACATGGGTAATATTAAACTCTATTGAAAGGTCTGCTTTAGAATCCTCACCCTGAAATAACCCGCAATCAACAAGCACACTCGTTTGCTCGTTAATTACCAGTTCGTGGCACGAACCGGTAACTCCATTAACCGCTCCGTGGTGAAGTATTTGCATGATGGCTCACAGTAATTAGTGTTTTTGTAATGATATTTACAGTAGAAGTTAAATTACAAAGATTCAAGGTAGGCTATAGCCGCAGTGTTTTAATAATAAAGAAAGCATATTTTCTTTATTAAAACTTAATTCCTAAGTTATTTATAATTTAGCTGTCGTAGATCAACGTTCAGGCTAGATTTAACCATATTTATTTACCATACTGTCGATTGCACGCTATGGTCGGTTATCGAGAGATAGAATTAAAGCTGTAATAGTATTGAAGTACTTTAAACAACTATTTGTGGTATTATTTTTAACATTGAAAAAATAAATCATTACAAAACTAGTGATAAATCATGTGTTTTAAGTGCTTTGTCTTGATAATATAGTTGTAATTAGCCATGCATAAATGTAAAGGTTTTGTATACTTATGAGAAGTACATATTCGTTGCGCTTTAGCTATACTTTTACACATATGGATACATAATGGATTTTTGGTTCCCTCTCTCAATTACGTTTATTATCTCACTTGTTGCCATAAAAGTGATTAATCCTATTGCTGTAAAAACAGGGTTGGTTGACTTCCCTTGCGATAGAAAAATACATAAAGGAAACATCCCTTTAGTTGGCGGAATTGCAATTTATTTAGCCGTATTAATTACTTCAATGTTATTTATAGAACACAGCCGAAACTTAAATATTTATTTAGTTGCATCAGCGTTGGTACTTTTTTTGGGTACTCTAGATGATCGTTATCAACTCTCGGTAAAAATCCGACTTGTTGCACAAGTGCTTGTAGCCTCGTTAGTTATATTTGGAACAGAGATCTACTTACACAGCTTAGGATATATTTTAGGTTGGTTTGAACTCAAATTAGCAGGATTTGGAATTGTATTAACGGTTATTGCTATTATTGCAGGAATCAATGCTATTAACATGATGGATGGCATGGATGGATTAGTCGGTTTACTCAGTGTAGTTGCATTTACTGCTTTGGCGTTTTTACTAAGTCGAGTAACTAATGCATGGTATTTGCTACCTTTTTTATTTATTGCTGCCTTATTAGGGTATTTAATATTTAATCTTAAACTACACAGCTCAGTCACAAAAATATTTATGGGTGACTCAGGCAATATGCTCATAGGCTTAACTCTAGTTTGGCTTATGGTAATAGGGATAGAGTTAGATGCGCCAGCATTAAGACCTGTAACTGCCTTGTATATAATTGCTGTACCTTTAATGGATATGGCAACAGTAATAATGCGAAGAGTCAAATCAGGTGTATCCCCTTTTCAGGCTGACAGACAGCATTTGCATCATATTTTTGAAGCTGCAGGTTACAGTCATCGATTTTCGCTTATTGTTATTTCGTCTGGTGCAAGTATACTTGCCCTACTAGGTTGTTTGGCTGAAGTTTATGCAGTTGCTGAGTGGATAATGCTAGTGTCTTTTTTATTGTTTTTTATGTGTTATTCGGCAATTACTAAACAAGTATGGAAAAAGCTAACGAAAATTTAGCACATCAAGGATTTTATTTTGTTACTTACCAATAGATTAGAAAATAAATAATGAAAAATAATAAAGTTATACTATCACTTCTCCCTTTTCTGTTTTTAACAGGCTGTGCTATGTCACCCCCTGTTCTTCATGCCACACGTGCTCTAATAGACGAACCAATAAAATCTAACAGTGCTAGCGCATTACCCACGTATTTAAGTGATGTATTAGACTCTAAGCCGCAAGGCTATACAGGGCAATACAATAATATTGAGTTTACATTAGGCCTGCAATATACGTCAGCATTGGGTGAAAACTGTAGAGTGGTTTATTTAAAAAGAGCAGAACAATTAGCCGAACAAGAACGTCGAGCTGTGTGTAAAAATACCAACCAGCAATGGGTAGTAACGCCTCAAGTAATTGAAAACAAAAACAACCAAATTAGCTTTGGAGCTTAAGCCCTTTATGAACATGCTAAGCAAAATATTTCAAACATTTTTAATATTAACCTGCTCTACTTTTAGTCTATTTAGCGCTAATGTTACTGCAGCAGAACAAATGTCTTTAAGCCAGCTTGAAAGCGCAGGTACAACTCAAACGCAACTACCTAATGCTGCGTTACAAAATGGAACATATAATAAACAAGGGCGTTCTGGAACATTATTGCCAGGCGAAATGTCAGCGGCTGAATTACTACCTACTCCAGAGCTTGGCTTACCACCTCCATATGGTGCAAACTTATTTGCCGGTGGTTACGAAAGTGAGCGCCAAGATGGTTTGAACGACGACTATACAATAGCACCAGGCGACAAAGTTTCTATTTGGCTGTGGGGTGCAATAAATCAATCAGAAGTTATAACGGTTGATAACCAAGGTAATTTATTTATAACTAATGTAGGTCCTGTATACGTAGCAGACGTAAAAGCAAGCCAGCTAAATAGTTACGTAAGCAAGAAAATAAAAGAAGTATATAAAAGTAGCGTACAAATATACGTAAACTTACTTACAGCAACGCCAGTGAGTGTTTACATAAGTGGTAGCATTGTTCGTCCTGGGCAATATGCAGGTATAGCTTCCGACAGTATTTTGTACTACTTAAAGCGAGCCGGTGGAATAGATTCTGAGCGAGGCAGTTACCGCTCTATAAAGGTATTACGAGACGATAAAGTAATTCAAAATATTGACCTATACGACTTTATACTAAGTGGTTACCTCCCTAAGTTTAACTTTAAAGACAACGACGTAATTTTAGTTGAGCGCCAAAAGGCAACAGTTGTTGTATCAGGAAGTGTAAGAGCACCATTTAGGTTTGAGTTTAAAGATAATCAAGCAACGGGTGAGCAACTAGCAAAATTTGCCTTGCCACTTGCTAAAGTAAGCCACGTAGGGATAGTGGGCGATCGTAAAACAGGCCCATTTTCGGTTTACTTACCTTACAACGAGTTTAAAAGCTTTACACTTAAAGATGGCGACCGCCTTATTTTTAACGACGATATACGTGCGCAGGTACTCGACATTCAGGTAGCTGGCAGTTATTTAGGGCCTTCGTACTTTGCAGTAAAAAATAACACACGCTTGCACGACTTACTTGCCAATATACAAATAAATAAAGACCTTGCTGACTACAAGTCAATTTATATACAGCGTAAAAGCGTAGCTAAAAAACAAAAAGAAATGATTGAGCAAGCGTTAGACCGATTAGAGCGCAGCATATTTACCGCCCCAGCGTCGTCCGACGGAGAAGCTAAAATAAGAGCCGAAGAAGGTAAAATGATTTTAGAGTTTACCGAACGTGCCCGCAAAGCGGTTCCACTTGGCAAAGTAGTTATTTCTGATCAAGGTCAAGTTGCAAATATTAGGTTAGAGCAGGGGGATGTAATACACATACCAGCAAAAACTGATTTAATACACATAGGCGGCGAAGTACTCATGCCACAAGCGCTTGTGTACAACCCAAATGCAACAATTGACGACTACATAGCATGGGCGGGTGGCTACAGCGAACGCGCCAATTACGACCAAATAATGGTTATACACCCTAACGGCATGATAGACGTAGACGCCTACGGCAACTTAAAACCAGGGGATCAAATATTAGTATTACCAAAAGTCGACACTAAGTTTTTGCAATCGGTTAAAGATATTACGCAAATAATTTATCAAATTGCTATTGCGGCAAATGTGGCCACCTAAATGACCACAGTACTTAAACGTAATAACTGGGCAATATGGCGCGACGTTATATTTGCCCTTTTTGTACGCGAAATCCGCACAGGCTTTAACGATAAGCTAGGGCTTGCGTGGGCGGTATTTCAGCCATTAAGCTTTATATTTTTACTATCGTACTTACGCGGCCTGATCTCAGGTAGTGACTCGCATACAGTGCCCACATTCGAATTTATGATGTACGGCATGCTGTTAATTCAATTGTTTTTAGAAACTTTAAATAACTCAGCAAATTCAATAAAAAAAAATAAGGCCTTATTTGCCTTTAGGCAAGTGCAGCCAATTAGTAGCGTTGTGGCCAGTAGTTTTTTTGATTTGTTAGTTAAGCTATTTGTTTTTGTACTTATTTTATTACTAATGTTTTTACTTAAAATGGATATTAATATAGACGATCCATTATTTTTAATAACAAACGTTTTTGCTGTATGGATTATAGCGATGTCACTCGGGTTACTATTTGCTATTGGGCAATGTTATGTACCTGAAATTACTAAAGTACGAGGTATTTTAACTAGGCCTTTGTTTTTTATATCGGGTGTATTTTTTTCGATGGAGGATATACCCAAAGAGTACTGGTCGTATTTAGATTGGAACCCACTTTTGCATGCAATAGAGTTAACTCGTCATGCGGCTTATAGTACTTACCCTACAGAGGCAGTAAGTGAGTTTTATTTATTAGCTTGTACGATTGTATTATTGTTTTTTGCTTTAGCTGTTTACCACGTTTCGTGGAAACAGGCGCTAAGCAGGTAACCTTATGCAACAAGGAGTATTAAGTGATTAAGCTGCAAAATGTTACCAAGTACTATCCCTCTACGCTAGGTAACCAATATATTTTTAAAAATGTAAGCTTTGAAATACCCAGCGGCCATAACATTGCTATTTTAGGCTCTAATGGCGCAGGTAAGTCTACTCTTTTTAGAATGCTTGCCGGCAGCGAATACCCTAATAAAGGTGAAGTTATTACCGACCTTCACTTATCGTGGCCGGTAGCGCTTGCCACAGGGATTCACCCGCAAATGAGCGGCGCCGAAAACGCCCGCTTTATAGGGATGATTAACGGTGTTGCCGACTTAGACCAATACGTGCGCCGTGTACGCCAATTTGCCGAGCTAGGCCCAAAGTTCGATTTACCAGTAAAAACATACTCAAGTGGCATGAAACCCCGCCTAGCATTTGCTTGTTCAATAGGTATAGATTTTGACGTATACCTAATAGATGAGGTTACCTCGGTGGGCGATGCAAGCTTTAGAAAAAAAACACGCGAAGCCCTCACACAAAAAAGTAAAAATGCTAATGTGATAATGGTAAGCCACGAAATGGACGAACTGCGCCATTTTTGTGATAGCGCCATTGTATTGCACCAAGGCGAACTTACTTTTTACAACGATTTAGAGCAAGGAATTGCTCATTACCAGGCATTATAATTATGAGTCAACAAGCGGTAGAAAAAATAGAACAACGCTTTACCGAGCTAGCAAAAAAAACCGATAAAATTATTTGGCACAATGGCGAAAAGCTCATGGGGCTTGCTCAGGAACTAGAGCAAAACGATGTATACCTAGCAAGGCGTGTTATGCAGCGCGCTCGTAATATTGATCCCACAAATCAATATATACAAAAAGAGCTAACTAGGCTTACTAATAAAATAAATAACCAACCGGGTAAAGCACAAACAAGTACCTCTACCGAGCAAAATACAAAACCAAACGTAAAGCAAGCTGCTATGGCTGAGTTAAATAATAAGCGCGGCCTACACTTGTTTGCTAAGCCATGGTTTGTACTATTGGTTGTGCCTTTTATTTTGTTCGCGTTTTATCAGCTTGTATGGGCTGCCTCACGTTTTGAAAGCCGTGCACAATTAATAATTCAGCAGCCCGACGGCATGGCAACAATGGACCCTTCAATGGCGCTACTTAGTGGCTTAGGTGTGGGTAGCAACTCAACAGCCGATACCGAAATTGCTAAAGCGTACATACACTCGCAAGATATGCTTAACTACCTGCAACAACATAATAATTTAAAAGAACATTACCAAAATGGTGGTGATATATTTTCGCGTTTAAGTAGTAATGCCAGCATAGAAGATTTATTAAAATATTATATAGACCATACCACAGTCGAAATTGACGAAGACTCAGGCGTACTAAAAATATTAGCCCAGGGCTTTACGCCTGAATTTGCAAACACTCTAACGCAAACTATAGTTAACCGCGCAGAGTGGTATATAAATTCAATAGGCCACCAACTAGCTGATGCGCAATTAAAGTTTATACGATTAGAGCATGCAAAAGTTGAGCAACGCTTGCGCGACGCACAAAAAAATACTCTTGCGTTTCAGCAAAAAAATAACTTACTTGACCCAGAGGCCGAAGGCATGGCGCTGCAGCAAATAACTTATGGGCTTGAGGGCCAAATAGCGACTAAAAGTGCAGAGCTAAAAGGGCTACGCTCAACCATGACCGAAAAAGCCCCGCAAGTAGTTATGTTAGCGTCGGAGCTGAGCGCACTTAAAACCCAGCTAGAGCTAGAGCGAGATAGGCTTTCTACTCAGCAAGGCACCAATAGTAATATTAAAAATAATGGAACCTCTGTAAGTGAAGTGCTTGCGCAATTTTCTGACTTAAAAATTGAGTTAGAGCTAGCGCTTAAAGGTTATACATCTTCTGAGGTATCGCTTGATAAAGCCAGAATTGAGGCTTATAGGCAGCTTAAATATTTAGTAGTGGTTGAGTCAGCCACGCTACCACAAAACAATAAATACCCAGCTACCTTATACAATATTTTACTCTTTGCTGTATTACAGTTAATGCTGTTTGGTATTGGTAAAATAGTTTTAGCCACAGTAAAAGAGCTAAGGTAAACTTAAAGTTATAAAGTTTAAAAATTAATTAAAATTAATTAAAATTAATAGATAGGATTCTATATGCACTCTTTAAAAGCACCTGCCACAAAGTCGGCACGCAAAGGTATAATATTAGCGGGCGGCTCGGGTACTCGCTTATATCCGCTTACAAAAGTAGTAAGTAAACAACTAATGCCAGTTTACGATAAACCGATGATTTTTTACCCGGTATCTACTTTAATGATGGCGGGTATTACCGAAATTTTAATTATTTCGACCCCCGCTGAATTACCTCGCTTTAAAGAGCTACTAGGCGATGGTAGTGCTTGGGGTATAACATTTGAATACAAAGAGCAACCAAGTCCAGATGGCCTAGCGCAAGCATTTTTATTAGCTGAAGACTTTTTACAAGGCCAATGCGCGGCACTTGTGCTTGGCGACAACCTGTTTTACGGTCACGATTTATCTTTATCACTACAAAATGCAACTGAGTGCGAGCAAGGTGCTACAGTGTTTGGTTACCATGTATCAAACCCTAAATCGTATGGTGTAGTTGAATTTGACCAAAACGGCAAAGCCATTTCAATAGAAGAAAAGCCAGATAAACCTAAATCTAACTACGCTGTACCAGGGTTATACTTTTTTGATAGTCGCGTAGTGGAGTTTGCTAAAAATGTAAAACCCTCTGAGCGAGGCGAGCTTGAAATTACCGACGTAATAGACCAATACCTCGCTAATAAAGAGCTAAACGTAGAAATAATGGGCCGTGGCACAGCTTGGTTAGATACAGGTACGCTAGATGATTTACTAGATGCCGCTAACTTTATTCGCGCAATAGAAAAACGCCAAGGCTTAAAAATTAACTGCCCAGAAGAAATAGCCTACCGCATGGGTTACATAAATGCAGAACAGCTTAAAAAGCTAGCAAAGCCGCTTAAAAAATCAGGCTATGGCAAGTACTTATTATCGCTTTTAGATCAAACTGTATTTTAATAGGCATTAAAATGAAATTTATTGAAACTAGCATCCCTGATGTAAAAATTATTGAGCCACAAGTATTTGGTGACGAGCGCGGTTTTTTTATGGAAACTTTTCGCACAGAGCTATTTAACCAACACTGTGGCGAGCGCACTTTTGTGCAAGAAAACCATAGCAAATCGGCGCACGGTATACTGCGCGGCTTACACTATCAAACACAAAATACCCAAGGTAAATTGGTACGTGTAACGCAAGGTGAAGTATACGACGTAGCAGTAGATATGCGCCAAAGTTCGCCAACCTTTGGGCAGTGGGTAGGTGTGTTGCTTTCGGCTGAAAATAAACGCCAACTTTGGGTGCCAGAAGGATTTGCACACGGTTTTTATGTAACAACAGAAACTGCCGAATTTGTATATAAATGTACCGATGTTTATAACCCAAATGTTGAAGTATCAATAAAGTGGGACGACCCAACTCTAAATATTGATTGGCCACTAGTTGAAGGTAAGTTACCGCAGCTATCAGCTAAAGACGAAGCCGGCCTTAGCTTTAAAAACGCCCCAAAATTTTAATAGCCCAAATTAAGTACTCATTATGAAAATATTAGTAACAGGTAAAAATGGCCAACTAGGCTCAGAGTTAAAAAAAACCTGCCCAAGCAATGTAGAGCTAATATGCTTCGGCTCAAAAGAGCTTGATATTAGTAATGCCGAACAGGTAAACGAGTTACTAATAACACACTCGCCAGATATAGTTATTAATGCTGCAGCTTATACAGCGGTTGATAAAGCCGAAACCGATACCGATACAGCCTATGCTGTAAATGAGCAAGGTGCAGCTAATTTAGCAAATGCATGTAAAAATATTGACGCAAAGCTTATACATATATCTACCGACTTTGTGTTTGATGGCACAAGCACTATGCCTTATACCGCAAGCGATGCAACAAATCCCTTGGGCGTTTATGGCGCGTCTAAACTAGCTGGTGAGCAGGCTATTAATGAAATTTTAGGCTCGCAAGCAACTATAGTGCGTACCGCGTGGGTTTATTCTGTTTTTGGTAATAACTTTGTAAAAACAATGTTACGATTAATGGCAGAAAAAGAACAGTTAGGTATAGTAGGCGACCAAGTTGGTACGCCAACGTGGGCGGCAGGTTTGGCGAATATGCTATGGGCTTTAGTAGCTAAAGCAAGCAGTGAGCAAGTTTTAAATACTGAAAATAAAGCAACTATTTTAAATTGGACCGATGCGGGTGTTGCTTCGTGGTACGATTTTGCAGTAGCAATACAAGAGCTTGCAATTGAGCAAGGGCTATTAACTAAATCAATACCTATTAGTGCAATACCAGCAGCAAGCTACCCAACACCAGCTAAACGCCCTGCATTTAGCGTGTTAAATAAAGCCCAGGCTGAAGAAATAAGTGGCGTAAAAACAGTTCACTGGCGCGCACAATTAAAAGCAATGCTAACAGAGCTAAAACTTAACCAATAGGTTAATTTTATAGGTGAGGTTTTGTACCTCCCAATAAAGTGATTAAGTGATTATTATCACCACAGAGAACACAGAGAACACAGAGAAGTGAAGGAGAAAAGCTAATAACTTCTCCGTGTAGCGCGCAGCGCCTCTGTGCCCTCGGTGGTAAAAATGTTTTGTAGGTGAGGTTTTATACCTCGCTTATAGAGTAAGTAATTAAGATATTATTATCACCACAGAGAGCACAGAGAAGTGAAGGAGAAGAGCTAATAACTTCTCTGTGTAGCGCGAAGCGCCTCGGTGTTCTCGGTGGTAAAAATGTTTTGTAGGTGAGGTTTTATAATACCTCGCTCATAAAGTGATTAATCACCACAGAGAAGACAAAGAGAAGTGAAGGAGAAGAACTAGTAACTTCTCCGTGTAGCGCGCAGCGCCTCTGTGCCCTCGGTGGTAAAAATGCTTTGTAGGTGAGGTTTTATACCTCGCTAAGAAAGTGATTAAGTGATTAATCACCACAGAGAACACAGAGAAGTGAAGGAGAAAAGCTAATAACTTCTCCGTGTAGCGCGAAGCGCCTCGGTGTTCTCGGTGGTAAAATTATTTTTGTAGGTGAGGTTTTATACCTCGCTCATAAAGTGGTTAAGAGATTATTATAACCACAGAGAACACCGAGAAGTGAAGGAGAAGAGCTAGTAACTTCTCCGTGTAGCGCGAAGCGCCTCTGTGTTCTCGGTGGTAAAATACGGGTTTATATTTATTTAGGTGCTAAATCGATTCTAAGGGCGCTATTTATGGAAGATTTGGTAACTCAAACTGTGATTGGTTGCGCTATTGAAGTACATAAAACACTTGGTCCTGGTTTATTAGAATCTAGTTATGAAAATTGCTTACTTTATGAGTTACAGCAAGCTGGTTTGTTACCTATGAATCAAGTTGCATTACCGATTAGCTATAAAAGTATAAGTATAGATGCAGGGTATAGGTTAGACATATTGATACCTGAAAAATTGATTATTGAATTAAAAGCTGTTGATAAACTGCTGCCTATTCATTCAGCTCAGCTTATAACTTATTTAAAGTTAACAGGCATAAAAACTGGGCTATTAATTAATTTTAATCAGGTCCGGTTGCTTGACGGGCTGAAACGTATTAGCGTGTAAAATCCGCTCTCCAGCCGGTAAGCTAGGAGAAGTGAAGGAGAAGAGCTAATAACTTCTCCGTGTAGCGCGCAGCGCCTCTGTGCTCTCGGTGGTAAAATTGTTTTGGGCTAAAGCTCATAAAGTGATTAAGAGATTATTATCACCACAGAGAACACAGAGAAGTAAAGGAGAAGAGCTAGTAACTTCTCCGTGTAGCGCCTCTGTGCTCTCGGTGGTAAAAATGTTTTGTAGGTGAGGTTTTATACCTCGCTTATAGAGTAAGTAATTAAGATATTATTATCACCACAGAGAGCACAGAGAAGTGAAGGAGAAGAGCTAGTAACTTCTCAGTGTAGCGCAAAGCGCCTCGGTGCTCTCGGTGGTAAAAAATGCTTTGTAGGTGAGGTTTTATACCTCGCTCATAAAGTGATTAAGATATTATTATCACCACCGAGAAGACAAGGAGAAGTGAAGGAGAAGAGCTAGTAACTTCTCCGTTTAGCGCGCAGCGCCTCTGTGCCCTCGGTGGTAAAATTGTTTTGTAGGTGAGATTTTATACCTCGCTTATAGAGTAAGTAATTAAGACATTATTATCACCACCGAGAAGACAAGGTGAAGTAAAAGATAATAGCTAATAACTTCTCCGTGTAGCGCGCAGCGCCTCGGTGTTCTCGGTGGTAAAATTGTTTTGTAGGTGAGGTTTTATACCTCGCTCATAAAGTGGTTAATCACCACAGAGAATACACACAAAACAAAGAGAAGTGATTGCAGGCGCTTAGCTTGCTGGTGTTATTAAGCTTCTTGGTTATAAAAATATTTTGTAAGTGAGGTGTAAACCTCACTTTTTAGGCGAGTAAAGTAATTATTATTACTAAATAAAATACATAAAAGGTCAAAATAAATAACCTTTTATTACCTTACTATTTAGTAAACAACAATTTGTAGTCTTACGGCTTACAGCTTACGACTCGTAACGATGACATAAGGCGTAAAGCCAAAATTTGTAAAATGGAATAACAGATGACAGTTAAAAATTTATTAGTAACAGGCGGTGCAGGTTTTATAGGTGCAAACTTTGTGCACTATTGGTTAGCGCAAAACCCACAAGACAAAGTAATAGTGCTAGATGCACTTACCTACGCAGGTAACAAAGCCAACCTAGACAGTGTAGCAAACAACCCAAATATGACCTTTGTACACGGCGATATTTGCGATACAGCGTTAATTGAAAACTTAATCGACACTCACCAGCTTAACACCATAGTACACTTTGCAGCAGAGTCGCATGTAGATCGCTCAATAACAGGGCCCGACGCCTTTATTGAAACAAACATACTAGGTACATACAGCTTATTAAAAGCAGCTAAAAAAAAGTGGATAGACGAGCCTAAAGCAGCTGGTAACGAGCCTTTAGAACATCGCTTTCACCATGTAAGCACCGACGAAGTATACGGCACATTAAGCGCAACCGATCCTGCATTTACTGAAGAAACAGCTTACGCACCAAACTCACCATATTCTGCATCAAAAGCGGCAAGCGACCACTTAGTACGTGCATACCACCATACTTATGGGCTTGAGGTTACTACATCAAATTGCTCAAACAACTATGGGCCGTTCCATTTTCCTGAAAAACTAATACCGCTTATTGTTACTAATATTTTAAACGACAAGCCTCTACCTGTTTATGGCGATGGCCAACAAATACGTGATTGGTTATATGTAGAAGATCACGCACGCGGTATAGAGCTTGTACTTAAAAAAGGTCGCATAGGCGAAAATTATAACATTGGTGGCAATAACGAATGGGCCAATATCGATATAGTAAAACTAGTATGTAAAGTAATGGGTGAAAAATTTGCCAATAACCCAGAGCTTGCAAAGCGCTTCCCTAATGCAAAATCGGCAATAGAAAATAACGTTGAACAATTAATAACATACGTTACAGACCGCGCAGGGCACGACCGCCGATATGCAATTGATGCAACTAAAACAAATAACGAACTAGGTTATGTACCAGCAGAGAGCTTTGAAACAGGTTTTGCTAAAACACTTGACTGGTATTTAGATAACGAAGCGTGGTGGACTCCATTGCTAGGAGCTAAGTGATGTTTAAACGTAATAAAGCCGTAAAGCCAACTTTTAATGTAGATCTACCAGCAGTGTTTGTTGATGGCTTAGTTGATGGTCAGTTAAAAGGCTGGGCGCAAAAAGCAGATAATGTAATAATCTCTTTAGCTGGTGAGAAGTTAGCCGAGGTAACCTGCCAAGATTTTAGACAAGATTTAGAAGGGGTATTAGCTGATCCAAACTCAAGCTTTAACTACACGTTAACTAAAGCTGAAATAAAAAAAGAATGGCGCCACCTCACAACACTAGTTATGAAAGCTGAGTTTATAGTAAATGGGCATATAGACGAAGTAGCAGAGTGCATATTAAGTGTTGAGCAGCTAGCAGAACAACTAAATTTTAAAATGGTCTCTACTTCTACACAGTATAGTTTTGACGGGCTTATTGAAGGTACTATCGTAGGTTGGTGTGATGAAGCTGATTATGTTGACTTGTATATTGAGCATGAACACATCACAAGTAGTCCTTGTAATGTAGAACGTTCAGACCTAGCTGAATTAATTGAAAATACGAAATGTGGTTTTAACCATGTTGTTAATGGTAGCTATATTAAACCGCATTGGTTTTTAAAAGATAATCTTTTACTAAAAGCTGTATTTAAACAAAATGAAAATGATGCTGTTTTAGAACAAAAAACAATTTCAATTAAAAGCTCAGAGCTACTTGCCGCGGTAAAAGTTATTGGCGAGTTTCCTGTTACTGATATAGCAAAAGCAATAGAAGAGTCGCATTTGTGGGATGAGGGATATTACTTTGGTCAGTTAGACGTTAATGAAGTATGTCATACCAATAGGTTACATGACTTTATAATTAAAGGTGTTATGAGTGGTAAAAATCCTAATCCACATTTTAATACCTATTACTACTTAGCTACTAACCCCGATGTTGCAGAAAATGGTATTAACCCTTTTTATCATTACATTGCAATTGGTGAAAAAGAAGGTAGACGCCCTGTACCTTATTTTAGCCCGAAACTGTATTTAGAGCTAAACCCTGATTTAGAGGGGTGGGATGCACCTCTACTTGCTCACTTAATAATGGCAGGTTTAAATGAGGGGCGTATTTACAATGAATACGTGCAACCCAAAGCGGACCAAACTAATGCTGATCCTTACCAAGCATGGCGCTTAAATAACGAAAAAGATAACTTTTTAGAAATTCAGAGTAATTTAGCGCAGTTTAAACACCAGCCAACTATTTCGATAGTAGTGCCTGTTTATAACCCAGATAAAGAGTTGCTTATTAAATGTATAGAGTCAGTGCGCAATCAATCATATACAAATTGGCAACTATGTTTAGCTGATGACTGCTCACCGCATGAGCACGTTAGAGAAGTTTTAGAATACTACCAAAACTTAGATACAAAAATCAGTGTGGTGTTTAGAGAGCAAAATGGCCATATTTCAGAGGCAAGTAACAGTGCACTTGAGGTAGCAACCGGAGAATGGGTTGCATTACTAGATCACGATGACGAGCTAAGCCAGCATGCCTTGTATGAAGTTATAAAGGTACTTAACGAAAACCCTGAAACATCATTTATCTACAGTGATGAAGATAAAATTAATGAGCAAGGCGAACGATGCGATCCACATTTTAAGTCAAGCTGGAACCTAGATTTACTGTATAGCCAAAACTATGTATCGCACTTAGGTGTGTATAAAACAGATATAGTTAATAAAATCGGTGGTTTTAGAAAAGGCTATGAAGGCAGCCAAGATTTTGATTTATTACTACGTTACTCGCGTGAAATAGATCATAAAAAAATTGTGCACATACCTAAGGTGCTTTACCACTGGCGCATGGTAGAAGGCTCAACTGCTTTAGGACATGGTGAAAAGTCATACACCACAGAGGCAGGTATAAAAGCACTTGAAGATCATTTTAAATTGCTAGATTTGGTAGTGACTGTAGAAGAAGGCGCTGGACCTAATATGTATAAGGTTAACTGGCCAGCCACTGACTCACATGGAGATGAACCATTAGTTTCATTAATAATCCCAACTTATAATGGTTACGAAATTACCAAACAAGCAATAGACTCAATTTTGGAAAAAACTACCTACCAAAATTATGAAATTTTATTGGTTGATAACAACTCAAACGACCCTACAGCCTTAGAATATTTTGAAAAGCTGGATAAGCACGAAAAAGTAACCGTTTTACGCTACCCTTATCCATTTAATTATTCAGCTATTAATAACTTTGCCGCTAAGCACGCTAAAGGTGAAGTAATTGGCTTAATAAATAATGATGTAGAAGTTATAAATCCTGAATGGTTAACCGAAATGACCTCCCATGCGCTGCGTGAGGATGTTGGGTGTGTAGGTGCCATGTTATATTTTCATAACGACACCATTCAACATGCAGGTGTTATAATTGGCTTAGGTGGTGTAGCTGGCCACTCACACAAGCATTTTCCTAAAGGTCACCCCGGGTATTTCTATCGGTTAAAGTTAGCACAAAACTTATCTGCGGTGACAGCTGCATGTCTACTAGTACGTAAAACGGTGTTTGATGAGGTAAATGGTTTAAACGAAGAAGACTTAACCGTTGCTTTTAACGATGTGGACTTTTGCTTAAAAGTACAATCAGCAGGCTATCGTAATTTATGGACTCCTTATGCAGAGCTATATCACTATGAATCAATAAGCCGTGGGGCTGAGGATAATCCTGAAAAAGTGGCTCGCTTTAATAAAGAAGTTGAGTATATGAAATGCACTTGGCGTACAAATAAAAAAGCTGACCCTTATTATAGCCTTAACCTGACTAGAGATAGAGAGGACTTCACATATAATGCATAAGATATTTCATATTAAAGATAATTGGTTAACCAGTTATTATAACTTACATATAGATAAGCAAGTTCCAGAAGAGAACATATACGGTTGGGTTGTTAATCTTACTGCAGAAACTCATAAGGTTGAATTAGTAGATGAGCAAGGAATCAGTGTAAATGCTATTAATTTCGGTAAAGCTAGGCCTAAATTGGCTGAAATGTATAGTAATATAAAAAATGCGGGTAATTCTGGTTTTGAAATTGATCTAACTAAGTTGTTGAGCAGTAAAAAATATGATTTAGTTGTTAATGGTCCTGAAGGTCATCGGAGAAAAGTAGCTAGTATTATATTAAATGCCCCTTTATTATACGTGCATATAGCAAAAACAGCTGGTTCGACTGTGAATAAAGTCGTTTCAAACTGGTTTTCCCCTGAAAACTCTTTAGTTCATGCTGAGTCTTGTGCAAACTGGTCAGAGAGAATTTCTGATGGTAATTTAAAGTATCTATCTGGTCATATACCATATACTGAATTTATTCAGTCAGATATAGTCCAATCATTCTATAATAAGGCTATTACCTTTAGAGAGCCTTATTCTCACGTTATTTCCCATTTGGCTTGGATTCGCGCTTTGGCCCTTGATAATAATAAAGCTAAATACAATGCTCACCCAGATTATATACAGAAGCTTAGTGATAAATTAGCAAGGTATGATTTATCTAATCCTGTGGAAATATCGAACCTAATTGAAAGTTTGAATGGTAGTGAATTTCAGCTATTAGACAATACTCAGACTCGTTATATCCGTAGCGATATTAATAAAGTTTCGGTAGAAAAAAGTGATTTAGTTTCTGCTATAGCAAACCTAAATAACTTTGATTTTATTGGTACTGATAACAATATTAGCGAATTTTTAGCTGATATTGCTAGTAGTTATGGCATTGAATACCATGCGGAGGATAGAAGGGAAAATGTACTAACTAATAAGTTTGGGCTTGATATTAATAATCCTGATACTAAAGATGCTCTTCTGCCTTTAATTAAATACGATCTAGAGTTATATAAAAAAGTAACAAGTTAAATATTTCGAATACAGCCTTAGAGCAGCAGATTTTTAAATTTGCTTTTCTATTTTGTGGATATAGTGCTGACCAATGTTTGGTTATTTAATTTTAAAGGTTTATTTTTTGATGGAAATTGAAAATATTAAGCAAACCATAATGAATAGTTGTTTCATAAAAAATTCAACGTTGAGTTCAATGTTCTTATTGAAGATTATAGATATTTTTAATGAGCGTAATGAGTCTATAAGCACAATTACTTTAGCAATGGTTGAAGAGTGGCAGTTAAAAGGCGAAAAATCAGCGAAATACACTGAGTTCTTGCGAGATTTGGCTATCGCATTTGAGAGTTTTGATAAAAGTGTTAGTTTAAAGCTAATGACTTATGCATACCAATTAAGGCCTTCTGGTCCGGTTATATGCCAAAAGTTGGTTAGCTATAACGATGATGTTGGTGATGGCACTAGTGTAATAAATAAGCGAATGTCACTTTTTGAAAAGTGCAATTCTAGCCAGAGAAAAGTGTTAAGCTCTATAATAGCTAAGAGAAACTCTGAGTTAGATTGTCAAGTTGAAAAGTACAGTGAGCTCCAAAGCGGTATTATCACTCTTATTTCTTGTGTTGCAGAAAATCCTTATAATTCACATGGAAAAATAACTTCACATTTTCAGTGCCTAATGGGCTACGCCGTTTCCGCAGGCATATCCAATAAAATTCATAGTGTGCGCATTTTATTTACTAGGGAATGGTCTTGCTCACCGCTACAATCGATACCCAAAGTTGAAGCTAGCTGCAGTAGAGCTATGTGTGAATTAAATATACCTAAAAAAATTAAAGATAAAATTTCTTTTAAAATATTGGAAAACATAGAGCATTTACCAAGTTTGGTTTCCGGTATTGTAATCAAATTAAAATCAGTAGCTGAACATCATGGTTCATATGTATATGAGAAGAAATTATATGAGAATTTCCCCAGTCTTACAGGTGCATTTAACGGTGATTTTTTAGTAAGTGAAAATAATGACTATTTGCTTGTACGTGATAAAAATAAAACAGATGAAAGTAGGGTTTTATACACACAACCATCTTTTGACGTAATAAAACCAGAGCCAGTTAGTTTGTCAAAAAATATTCTTACTGTTTATGCAGGTTTAAGAATTCAAATCTTGTTAAATCAGCTGGATTTAGATTTTTGGAACCAAATGATAAGGCTTTTCAAGTTAGGTTATAAATGGTGTTTATGCGGTTACTCTGGTGCAGATGACCTATATTCTTTAATTCCAAATTTTGTACTTGCTGATCATTACGATTCAATAAAATTTTATAAGTATCTAGATTTAGATATCTTTCTTGTAGATACATACGCAATATTATTTTCACCAATATCTAATGGTGGCGGTGGAACGGCTAAACTTGCCTCGTCATACCATGTTCCAATTCTGTCGGAAAAAAATAAATCAACAGATGTTAGTTTGTTTTTACCTGAAGAGACACTTTTTGAATCATTTTCAGATCAAGTTGAAGCTTTAGTTAAATGGGATTCTGCACCAGAACTCAGAATTGACTTTATTAAAAAGCAGGTGTCTTTTATTAAAAATAAAACAAACCTAACAAAACATGACAGTAATTTACCAGCGGCTATAGAGCTAGCTAAAATAAATTATAGTAAAAGAATCCATGATAAAAGTATTCTTGGATAAATTTTGCGGAGCACAATATGATAAATGTAACCAAAACTTATTTACCCCCTAAAGAGAAATATAAGCGATATGTTGACACTATTTACGATAACGGTTGGGTTACTAACGGTGGTCCTTTAGTTAAAGAGTTAGAAGAGCGCTTAAAAGAGCACCTTGGAGTCCGAAATGTTGTATTAGTATCCAATGGTACGGTCGCCTTAGAAATTGCTTACAGAGCTCTGAACCTTTCTGGCTATGCTATTACAACTCCTTTTAGTTTTGTTGCAACGACAAGCTCTCTTGTCACCAATGCGATTAGACCAATATATTGTGATATAAATAAATCCTCACTTAATATCGATGCTAATAAAATAGAAGCTTGTATCACGCCAAATACAACAGCAATTGTACCTGTCCATGTTTTTGGTAATCCGTGCGAAGTCGAAAAAATTAGTGAGATTGCAAATAAGTACGGATTGAAAGTTGTTTATGACGCCGCTCACGCATTTGATGTGCAATTTAAAGAGCGTAGTGTCCTGAATTACGGTGATATATCGACGCTTAGCTTTCACGCCACAAAACTATTTCATTCCATTGAAGGTGGCGCGTTAATTTTTAATGACGATAAACTTGCAGAACGAATTCGTTATTTAATTAATTTTGGTATTAAAGATAAAGAAAATATTCCAGAGTTAGGCACAAATGCAAAAATGAATGAATTTGAAGCGGCTATGGGGTTATGTGTTCTAGATGATATTACTGAAATTAAATCTGCTAGAAAGAAAGTTCATGATCAATATTGCACGGGGTTAAGTGGCTTATTAATACTGCAAGAAAAGTGCCCTGAGTCTAATATAAACTACAGTTATTTCCCTGTTGTTTTTGAGAGTGAAGCGCAGTTACTTAAAGTTGAAAGTGCATTGAATAAACAACAAATATTCCCCCGAAGATATTTTTATCCTTCACTCGATACATTACATTATATAGAGCCCAAACAGACATGCGCTATTTCACGAGATATAAGCAAAAGAATATTGTGTCTTCCTATTTTCCATGGTTTAGAAAGTGACATTGTGCAAACTATAATAGACATTATTAAGTTGGAGTTATCATGAATCGTTTTTTTGTTATTGGTAGCCCACGCTCGGGTACAACTTTATTTAGATTAATGTTAAATAAGCATAAAGGGCTTGTAGTGCCTCCAGAAGCAGGTTTCTTAACTTGGTTGTATGGTAATTACAAAGACTTTAATTGCGGGATGATTGATGATTTTGTTGAGGATTTATCTCAAACTAAAAAGTTTGCTAGCTGGAACGTTGATATCTCAGCTTTACGAGAGTATTTAGTTAAAGCTGGACCACAAAATTATAAAAGCCTTATCGATTTGGTATATGCTTTTTATGCTCAGAGGGTGCTTAAGAAAAACGTTACAATCATGGGGGATAAAAATAATTTTTTCCTGAACGAAATTGATAAAATCAATGGCATTTATCCTGATTGTAAGTTTATACATATTGTCAGAGATGGTCGTAGTGTAGCCGTATCGTATCAAGGACTTGCAAGCCGAAAGTTAAAGTCAAGCAACGCTCCACAACTGAGTGGTTGTATTCATGATATAGCTAAAGTTTGGAAGGCTGATATAGCAGCAATTGAGTCATCTTTTGCTCGTATCGCTAAAGATAGAGTGATGTGTATACGCTTTGAAGACCTAGTACTTGAAACAGAAAGTACTTTGAAAGAAGTATCCGCTTTTCTAAATGTTGAATATGACCCTGAGATGCTTAATTATTACCTGACAACTGAAAGTGAAGGGCTTGAGCCTAAAGATTTTTTAGAATGGAAAGAAAAAAACTCAAAGCCGTTACTCCCAGAGGAAGCTTATAAATATAAGTTAATGGCTCACGCTGATAGAGATATATTTGAAAAAATATGTTTAATTGAACTACAAAAATATTCTTACATAAATAATTAGACAGACTAGGAAAAGTTGCAATGAATAAAATCTTAGTATTGGGGGATTCTCACGCAGAGTGTTTTTTAAGTACTTTTTGGAAGAACAAGTACCATAGCTTTAAATGGGAAACAACTATTGTATATGGCGCCACACTTAGTGGGCTGAGCAATCCTAACTCAAATACGATGTCTAATGCCTCTTTTCAAAGTGCAATGAATGAGAATAAAGCTGACGCAATAGTAACTTTACTAGGAGAAGTTGATTGTGGTTTTGTTATCTGGTACTACTCTGATAGAGATAATATAGCTGTTTATACTGCGGCAAAAAAAGCGATAGAAAACTACAAGCAACTGTTATTAAAGGCAAAAAAAAAGAGCCCCGTATTCGTGATTAGTGCACCTTTACCGACAATCGGAGATAATGATGTGCATGGTGTAGTAGCTCAAAAACGGTCTGGAATTTCAGCTACACAAAAGCAGAGAACAGAGTTAACTCAGTATTTCAATAAAGAAATTAATATGTTTTGTGTGAATAATGACATTACTTTTATCGATCTAGATAGGTTTTCAAAGGGCAAGGACGGCTTGGTACATGCTTCATTAATAAATAAGAATAAAAGTGACCATCACTATGATAAAGATAAATACATGACACTGTTGGGTAAATTTTTGATGCCCTATTTAATCGCACTTTTTGATGCTGATTCTAATAATAACTTTAACAGTGGGCCATTTTTAAAGGCAGGAAAACACGAAATAGATTTATTTAGAGATGCTGCAGTCTTGCTTGAAGTAAGTGATATTAACATGGCGTATGAGTTAATGATGCTTGCTAATAAGCTAAGACCTACGGGTCCGTTTATTAAGGAAAAGTTAAATGAATACGAAAAGCTGGTAAATATTGAAACAAAGAGCGGTGTGATAAATTAACGGTGTATGTCTTATATTTTACATCTTGGTCTAATTTAAACTAAATTTATGAGATAAACTTCTTTTGCTAGGTTTTTGTAATGAGTCATTATTTATGTCTAGAGTTTGAAGATGCGCTTTATCATATTACTTCAGGTGGTAATGAGCGAAAGGTCACTTGTGGTCAAAGCGCCTGATGCAAGCTTGAGTAAAGGGGGTCATCAATTAAATTATTTTTTTTCACTCAATCCATTAATCACAAGTACCGTCGTGTTGGGCATCTTCTTCAAGGGTGATATAAGGTATTTAGTTAAAAAATATCAGCTGATGCTTGATGAACAATACGGAGACTTGTATGAAATCTAGCTCAAGCAGTGCATTGCTGCTCCTAAAGCGTTAGTGCAATATAAGCAGGAAGCTAATTGCAAACATGAGTCAATTGTTAAGCTTTATCAGTTTTTGGTTATACTCAAAAGCAAGTTTGGGAGTTTTCGGTTTGCATTATTCAAAAATCAGTCGCATTGTTAGCGAGCGCTTAAATAAAAGTACATGTACGAGCGTTAAGTATAAAATGCTTGGGAGTCTCTTTTAGGGGTCTGTCAGTATTAAGTTAATGTTTGATCTTTACTTACTTCATTTACCAACAAGGAATACATGTATTTATGTTTAATTTTAGCGCTAATAGTTTTATTAACTTAAACCAAAATGGGCAACATCAGTTTGGTATGAACTATGCTATGCAGGTCTTTAACAGTGACGCTATTTATAGTTTTATACCTAAAAATGCCTGTTCTACACTACGTTTATCGGTCGCTATTGCTAATGGTTGTGTTAATGCTATTGAGCAAGGTAACTGGATACACGCTAATAACCAAACGTTTAAGCCCACTCTAAAAGAAGCAGCGACTGCACACTATAAATTTGTTGTATTACGCTGCCCATTTAGACGTTTAGCAAGTGTGTTTTTAGATAAGTTTGTAGCTAAAGAACCTGACGCTTGGCAGTACCGCGATTTACTAAAGCGTGAGGTTAATCTTGATGATTTAACTTTTGAGCAATTTGTTAAATCACTTGCCGTACCGCCTATGAAAGTCGCCAATATACATTGGAAACCACAAAGTTTATTTTTACTTTATAAAGAATACGATGACTACTTTGCACTTGAGCATTTTGACAAAGCGATAACTACACTAAAAGATAAAATAGATTTGGATGTAGTGGATGCTCGCAGTTTAACAGGGCACGGCACTGATAAATTTGAAATGCTAAATAATAGTGATTACAGTAAGACTTCTGCCTTTGACATTGCTGTTTTAAAGCGAGCAGGAAAATGTCCGAGCCACAAAGCGCTCTATAATGATGAATTAATCCAGCTGGTCAAAAAGCTCTACGCTGAGGATATTTCGCTTTATACAAAGCGTTGTAATCAGAGCGATCTTTTGTTCCCTTAATTATAAATTTAGTGGGTTGGCTAAAAGGTTTTTATATTAAAAAATGCCTCATGTATAAATATAAGAAGGCGTTAATAATATTTAAATGTTCTTTAGGATATTAAGCTTAATACGTATTTTATTCATCACAGGATGGTATTAATAAAATGGAAAGTTTTACAAAAAACCAAACATCAGCAGCGCGTTTTACAGCTTTTGGTTCAACCTTTATGGGGCCGACATTAAGTTTTTTTTCTCAACAGTTGGTTGAGAATACTACTCAAAATACACCTCTCTTTTTTTTAGCCAGGGAAGGTTACTGGCTAGAAAAAGCATTTAAACAGTATCTTTCAGGTAGTAATAAAAAGCAATATAGTTGTTATTTACTTGCCTCGCGCGCATTTTTATTTAAGTTACTCTTAGGCAACAGCCAAAGCTATGCATATTCACTCAAGGGCGATTTTAAAGGCCCTTTTTATGATTTAATGCGTACGCGTTTTTTATTAAGTAATAGTGAAATAGAAGATATTTTTAGTAACGAAATTAGCAGCCGCCATGTTGAATTAGCGGCTGATAAAAAAAGCATTATAGAAGTGTTAGCCAACCATAAAAAAGCGATTGATAAAGTAATAGCCCCTACAAAGTGTGCTTATCTTACTTATTTAGAGGCTATGGGAGTAAATAAACAGTCAACCCTTCACTTAGTGGATTTAGGCTACTCAGGCACTATTCAGGCGTTACTTTCTATATTGCTAAATAAAGATACCTACGGCCACTATTTAATAGCGTCGAAACCTGGTGAGTATAGTGTTGATGGTAATAAAGTAACTATGCGTGGGTATTTAAAAGAAGGTGTTAAAATTGGTGAAGGTTACTTACCGCTCGACCGCTCAATGTTTTTAGAATCACTATTAACTGCACCTAATGGCCAGTTTAGAGATATTAAACTGAATACTTTTGATCAGTCTAAATTCGATTTTTACTACGGGCGAAAAGTTGCATCACAGCGTTATTTTTATGAACTTGAGCAAGTAATGGCTGGTGCGCTTAATTATTGTTTTCATACTGGTAAGCATCAATTAGCATTTACAAGCCATGAGTTAGAGTTATTACTAAATAGCTATATGGGTAAACCAAATATGATCCCTAAGTGCACTACACACATTTTTGACATTGATGACGACGTTGCAGGTAACGGTACCGTTAATGCCCTACAGTTTTTTGGTTTAGCATAATGATTAATAAAAAAACAATAAAAACACATATGCCTGTACTGTTTAACTTTGTAAAAAGTCAGCCGCAACTCCTTAAGTTAGCTCAGCGAGTTAATGCAAAATTGCAGCTTCGCGAATATAAAAAGCTAAATACTAGCAATAAGAGTTACAGCCCTAAAAAAACACTTAACCTACTTGCGCGGGCAAAAGCCGCAAATCTCTTTGACTATACATGGTATAGCAAGCAGCAGCTTAGAGCGTTTAGCTGTGAGCTTGAAGCGTTTGAAGATTACTTACAAAAAGGTAGTTTTAGCAATATAAACCCAAGCGCTAATTTTGATACAGAGCTTTACTACAAATGTAACACCGATATTTATTTAAGCGGTGAACACGCATTAGTGCATTATTTGGCGCACGGTAAAGAAGAAGGGCGTTTAGCTTTGCCAGCTAGAGCTAAGTGGCACCCAAAAGCGATAGCAAGTAGAGCCAACGGTGAGCCAACATCACTTAAATTAGCGATGTGTTTTCATGTGTTTTATGGCGAATTTATAGATTATTACTGCAAAGCGTTAGCTAAGTTTACTCAGCCGGTTGATGTATTTGTAAGTGTTGCTAGTGACGAGCTTGCTAAAAAAGCAATACACGATTTTAAAGCGTGTTCAAAGGTAAATAAGATTGTAGTAAAGGTAGTGCCTAACCACGGCCGAAACTTTGGCCCTATGCTTGTTGAGTTTGCAAGTGACTTGCAAAACTATGATTTGTTTTGCCATATGCATTCTAAAAAATCGCTTTATTCTGGCCGAGCACAAACTCAATGGGCTGATTACCTAGGCGAGTACTTATTAAATGACCCGCATGTTATTAAGCAAGTGCTTAATCATTTTAACGATAATCCTAAAAGCGGTTTGTATTACCCCACCTCGTTTTGGATGATGCCCGATTGGGTAAACCACTGGCTTAAAAATAAACCCGCGGCACAAAAGTTTACTAAAGAGTGGGATATTGAATTAAAAGATGATTTTTTAGCTTACCCTGCCGGCGGTATGTTTTGGGCAAGGCCTGAGGCGCTAAAGCAGCTTTTAAATAAAGAATATAAGTACGATGATTTCCCAGGTGAGCCTTTACCTAACGATGGCTCACAGCTGCATGCGCTTGAGCGTATGCTGGGGCTACTTGTTGAAAAGAATGGCTACAAGCAGCTATTTTACTACCCTAAAACTGGCCAGTTTACTCACGATACAAGCTATATTTTGGCGCAGTATATTAATACTGCCGAAGGGCTTAAAAATCAGCTGAATAATTTTGAGCATATAAGCTTTGATGTATTTGATACCTTAGTAAGGCGTGAATACCACGCGCCAGATTACGCTAAATTGTTATTAGGTAAAGCGCTGGTTGAAAGTGGGGTTGTAAGTAATGCGCATGAATTTGTTAAATCCCGTAATATCGCAGAGTTTGAGGTACGCAAAGCTAAAAACTTTGTAGGTGATGTAACTATTTTTGAAACATACAGCTACTTAAGCGAGCAACTGGGCTGGAACAGCGAGCAAGCCCATAGCTATGCAGAGCAAGAGTTTGCTTACGACCTACACATGATTTTACCAAAAGATGAAATGGTTGATATTTTTAACGAGCTTATTTTAGCAGGCAAACAAGTAACAGTTGCATCAGATACCTATTATACAAAAGAACAAGTGGCACTTATGCTGGCTAAAGTAGGTATTAGCGTGGGCTTTGACTTATTGGTTTCGAGCGATTTAGGTAAACGCAAAGATAGTGGCACGCTATGGCAACATATAAAAGAGAATTTACCCGAGGGGCAAAGTTTTATACATGTTGGCGATAACGCCGTGGCTGATGCACAAATACCTGGTGACTTTGGTTTGCAAAATTTGCACATTTTAAACCCGCTTGATAAATGGCAGGCTGGTGGCTTTATTAACCCCTTTGTAGGTGAACAAAGTTTAAATGAAGCACAAATATTAAAATGGGGCCCGCTTGTTAGCGACTTTGGCCGATTTGGATTTTTAGGTGAGTAGTATTTAATGTTTGAAACTTTATATTTGCACGTGGGCTGGTCTAAAACTGGCACATCGGCAATTCAGTACCAGCTTGATTTACAACAACGTGAACTAAAAGAGCAAGGTATTTTATATTCTAAAACTTTGCAAATGAACGACCAAGCGCATCATCACTTTGCGTTAGCATTTGCGCCAATACATGGTTACCCTGCTAAATATAAAATACCTGAAGTACTGGATATGTTGGAGCAGGAAATGCAAAAGGAAGGTTGTCATTCGGCTTTGGTTTCGAGCGAGCTTTCTCCTTTTTATTTTAATAACCCACGTTTTAGCCAGTGGGTAGCTAAATTTAAAAAAGTAGTGGTGATAGGCACGGTAAGGCGCCAATCTGATTTGCTACTCTCTTTATTTAACCAGCTTGTAAAAGACCCGCATGTAAGGTTTAAAGGGCGCTTTTTTCAAATGGCGTTAAATAATTTCCCTAAGTTAAATTACTTTCAGCAACTTAATAGGTGGGTGCCTAAAGTAGGTAAGGAAAATATTTTAGTAGTGCCTTATAGCGATACTATTGTTGATGACTTTTTAGCATTATTTAATTTAAGCCTTAAAAGTACCAATGATAACGTTGTAGTTAACCCTTCATTGCCATCAAGCGCATTAATGTTAATGCAAGAGCGCACTGTGCACGTTAGTGATGTACCTCAGTATACTCATATACGCGACAATCTTATTAGTGAAGTAAGCAACAAGGCTGTTGATGACAAACCAAAGCGCGTGTTTTTAACTGCGGGTGAGCTTAGGGCTATTGATAATAACTTTAATGGGCCGAATAAGCGTGTTGCAAAGGAGTTTTTATCTCAAGATGAATTGTTTACTGAAAAGGTTTACAAAGATATTCAGGCTTACTAAGGCTATTAATTTATTATGCACTATAAAGTTAAGCTAGTTGCGGTAGCAAAAGATGAGTCTGCTTATTTAGCTGATTGGGTTCAGCACCACTTGTTTTTTGGCTTTGCTGCAATACATGTTTATGTAAACCGAACAAGTGATGATTCTGCTAAGGTGTTAGGTAGCATTAGTCAATTATATGATAATGTTACTTTTAGCGATGCTGATTGGATTGATCAGCTCCCCCCGCCATCTAGGAAAAACTTACAACACATATGTTATATGCAGGCACTAAGTTCTATTGAACCTGAGATTACGCATGTACTATTTTTAGATATTGATGAGTATTGGGTTTCACAGCGTTACACTTGCATAAATGATTTCTTAAAAAGTTGTGATAAAGGCCAAGATCTAACAGTGTTTGAGTGGCTTAATGAAGGCGCTGTAGCTAGATCATTTTTAGCGTTGCCACAAACATTAACGGGCAAAGTACATGCTTTGGGTAAAAGCATGATTAATGTTTCTTCTATAAATAATATAGAACAAATACGTTTACATGTGCCGGTAATGAAAGCGCTAAGTAATATAGCGTTAGTTGATGGAACTGCGTTTAAATGTCAGCCAAATTTGCCTCAGCATGTAGCTGTGAGTATTAATTCATTTAAGCATACGTTTATTTTTCATAGAATGTTTAGATCTGAGGTGGAGTATTTAGCTGCTTTGTATCGTGGTAACCCAGAGGAAGGTTTTCCTATTAAGTTAAACCGAAATGGGTATGGCTACATTAATAATGAAGACCTTAAAAGCTGTAGTTTTGAACATCAACTTTACGCAGAATATATTGAAAATAAAAAGCAGTTTTTAAACGAGTGTAATATTACTAAATATATTTTGAATGCGCAGACAACGATTGAAAAAAACGCAGAGCAATTAAAGTTAATGTTACCTAATTTACTTGCTAAAAAACCGCAGGCAGTGACAAAAGTGCTAGGTAACTTAACAGATGAAAAAATAAATCATACTTTAAATGCGTATAATAGAGTTAGTCATGATACAAAACCTAAGGGTTTAAAGGAGCGTATTTTAAAACGCTTTAAGCTATAAAGCTGCTTTATTTAAGCGCAGCTTAATTATTTAAGATTGGACTTTCCTACGTTTACAATGTGTTATTGGGTTAAGGTTAATTGGTAGGCTTAAAAATATAAAAGCTTCGTGTATTGCGTTGCTCTTGCAGTTAAGTGTTTGGAGGTTTTTATAAACACGGTTAATTTAATTATACATATTGGCCCGCCAAAAACGGGTACGTCTGCTATTCAAAAGTGGTTAAAAGACAATATTGAGTTTTTAAGAACACATGGCATTTATTACCCGCAGCACACAGAAGATAGCAACGGCATTAGCTCTGGTAACTTTTTATCTGTATTTGACCCACTTAAAGGTGATTACAAATTAAATTTGCAGCGTATAGAAGCGCTTAAAAATAAAACGGCTGAGAATAATTGCCATACATTATTATTGAGCTCTGAGTTTTTTTTCCATCGATTACTGCCCTTAGTAAATAAGCTGCCAAACGTGAGTTGTATTGCTTATGTAAGAAACCCTGCAGAATTGCATGAATCTCATTATAACCAGTCTGTTAAAAGGCATGGCAATGTGGCAACCATAAAGCGTGCAGATTCGTTACCGATGAACACTCTAAAAGTACTAGGTGATTATGCTAGCAAACTTGGTGAAAGGCTTATTTTACGCGCTTATCATGAAGATTTATTTTTAAATAACAGTATTGTTAGCGACTTTTTAACAGCTATAAATTTACCCGCTGATGAAGTGGCTAATATAAATTGTACTAAACGAATTAATACTAGCTACACGCTAGAAGCGTTAGAGGTTAAACGCTGGTTTAATCGCTATGAATTAGGGAATAACTCAAATCCCTTAGATCGTATATTACAGTCTTATAGTAATGGCGTTACGCGTTTTACTTTTGTTGGTAAGCATCAGTTTAATGATTATAAACGACAATCTTTAAAGTGGTTAGGGCAGTTATATGAGCAAGCTCCTTTTGCAAATGGTGATAAATTATTAAAAGCCGTGCATGATCAGGAGCATCAAAATTTTTATAAGCAAGAAATAAGTATGGCGCAATGTGACTCAGTACTTAGGTATATTGCTTCTGAGAATATGGCTTTACTCACCAATTTAGCACTTTGCGTTTATGCTCAGCCCAATATTGAAGATAAAGCCCCGTTTACAGATGCTTTATTCAAACTTGTGCCGCCAAGTGCTGCAGTGCCAAATATGCTGCAATATATTAGGCGTGCTTTTGTAAACAGCTATAGTTATACATTTGTGGGTTGTGATGATTCAAATTGCAAGCAGGACACAAGTAAATTTAGAGTTGGTGTGAATAGGCTTCTTAAAAAGCAATTTAGCTTAGTTGCTTATTTAAAGGTACGCTTTTTATTACTTAGCTTAAAGGCACAAAGTAGTTGAAAATTTTTAGAAAAACATCAGTAAAAATACTCAAAGGTCTTTTAAGTATTTTGCCTCAGAGCTTTGTTGATAAAGTAAAGCAGAATCCCAAGCTGGTGGCTGCGTATAGTCGTAACTTGCATAAAAGTGGTTTGTTATATCAGCTACAAACACTTGATGAGCTTAAGCGCTCTTACGATGACTATATTAACGAGCACAATTGCTACCTTGCTAGGCAAGTTAAGCACTTTGCAGAAGTCACCAATAGTGATTGTTCGTTAATTGTATGCGTTGCCGATTATAGCCCTAGTAAGTTATTGGCTACGTTTAATAGTATTAATGAGCAGCATGCCGCATTTTTAAATGTAGTTGTATATTGTAAGGTAAATAATCGAGTTGAAATAAATGAATTTTTAGCGCTAAACAGCGTCTTAAATTTTAGAGTTGTTACAAGCTTAAGCGCTGAATGCTTACCCCGTGAGGTGGTTAATACCCCATGCTTTTTTGTTAACGCTGGTGATGTATTGCACCCGTATTTAGGATTTGTGTTAGCAACCGAGTTATCAAGCTCAGCTAAGCTTGCTTATGTTGATACCGACTCTTTAAACGCAAAGGATAAAAAAAGAGAGTTTGCCGATTTTAAACCCAGTTGGAATCCTGACTTACAGCTAACGAATGGCTATGTTGGCTCGGGTATTTGGGTTAAAAACTTAAATGACTTTAATGTTATAAAGCTACCTCTTAACGAGTTTATGTTAAGTGTATTTATGTGTACTAGTTATATAAACAACCCTAACATAAATGTTGAGCATATAGCTCAAGTGTTGCTTTCTCGCCCATCCAACTTACCTCAGTTTAGTAATGCTACACATCAATTAAGTGCTTTATATGCGCCATTTGCGAGTGTCATCCCCTCTAATTTACCCAGTGTATATTTACGGTGGCATCTAAATACACAGCCGCTGGTGTCAATAATTATACCTACACGTAACGGCTTGGATCTGGTAAAAGCGTGTGTTGAGTCAATATTAAGTAAAACAACTTATAGCAATTATGAAATATTACTTATTGATAATGACTCTGATGACCCAAGGTGCCTTAAATATTTTAATGAGTTAAGCAAGCATTCAAAAATTAAGGTGTTTAATTACGCCGCCGAATTTAATTACTCGGCTATAAATAATTTTGCAGCTAAAAAGGCCTCGGGCGAGGTATTGGCATTAGTAAATAACGATATTGAAGTTATTGAACCTGATTGGCTGTTAAACATGGTTAGCCATGTTATGCGAGATGATATAGGTTGTGTGGGTGCAAAGCTTTTGTATTCAGATAATCGTATTCAGCACGCGGGAGTTGTATTGGGCTATGGTGGCGGTGCAGGGCACGGACATAAGTACTTTCCTGATGATCATTTTGGTTATATGAATCGCTTAGTTGCTACTCAAAATTATAGTGCGGTAACTGCTGCGTGTTTACTTATAAAAGCAGATGATTTCTGGGCCGTTGGGGGCCTTAACGCTGAGAAGTTGGCCATTGCGTTTAACGATGTTGATTTATGTTTAAAAGTACTGCAGTTAGGTAGACGAAACTTATACTGTGCAGAAGCTATTTTGTACCATCATGAGTCTGTATCGCGCGGGCACGAAGATACGCCTGAAAAAGTGCGGCGCTTTAATGCTGAGCTTAATTATTTGCAAACTACGTGGTGTGATTTTATTGCTAACGACCCTGCATATAATCCTAATTTAACCCGTAGACGTGAAAACTTTGCGATTAAGCCTTTTAGGTAGTTAATAAAAAGTAAAACTAGCGTTATTATTCGTTATGTTTTTTTGTGTGCTTAATTAAAGTAAGCTAGAATTGATTCTAGTTTTTAAATGACTGTTTGTTTGAGTTGTTTTATCTTTTTATAGAGAGAGTATGATCCCAATTTCGGCAACTAATAATCAGTTTATATTGCAGTCTACTTACCCAATTGCAAGTAGCGTAAGTGTTGTTTGTGGTATGTCTGTTTATATCAACGACCGGCTAGAGTGGGTAAAACAAGCAGTTGAAAGTGTTTTAAACCAAACTTTACCTGCTGATTTGTTTATGATTGTGCTCGATGGTGAGGTAGCAGACGATATTGCTATTTACTTAACTAAAATAGAGAAACAACACCCAAATTTAGCGCTAGTGCATGGCCTAAAAAATAAAGGGTTAAGCACATGCATGAACTATATTATCGACTCAACCTTGCCACTAAATCCAGAATACTTTTTTAGAATGGATGCCGATGATATTTGCGTACCTCACCGTTTTGAAAAACAAGTTACTTTACTAAATAAGCATCAAGATGTTGATGTGCTTGGCTCTGCTTTGTGGGAAGTAGACGAACAAGGTAACAGAGCTGGTATACGTAGGTTACCCCTTACTCATTCTAAATTAATTTGCGCTTTTTCGCGTCGTTGCCCTATAAACCATCCTACGGTTGCTATTAGGTATAGTGTATTTGCACGTGGGCATAGGTATTTAACTAACATGCTTAACACTCAAGACTATTTTCTATGGATAGCGCTGGCAAAAGATGGCTGCAAATTTGCGAATGTAAAAGAGCCATTACTTCATTTTAGGCGCATAAATGGTTTTTATAAGCGCCGTGGTAGAGGTAAGTCGTTAAATGAATTTAAAGCTAGGCTTTTAGCTATGGATTCCCTTAAGCAAAAGTCCTTACAAAATTATTGTTATGCGTTATTTGTATTAATATTACGAATGATGCCTTCATGGATTATAAAAGTTGCATATAAAGCCGACCGCTTTATATTGGGCTTAAATAAACACAATTAATTATGATTGGTGCAGTTTTAGTTGTTTATAAGCCCGACCTAGCGTTAACAGAACGATTATTAACGCGTTTATATGGGCAAACAGAAGAAGTGGTTATAGTTGATAATAGCCCAACCCCTCACGATTTCACGAAAGTAATTAGTCACTACCATTATATTCATCTTGCTGATAACTCGGGTATTGCGCATGCGCATAATGCTGGGCTTATTTATCTTTTAAAAGCAGGGTGTGAGTATGCCATTTTACTTGATCAAGACAGCTTAATACCTACTGATATGGTGTTTAATTTAAGTAGTTTGCTTAAAGCATCGAATAAAATTAAACAAAATGTGGTTGTTATTGGACCTAGGATCCGTTGTAGTTTTTCGGATAAAAAAGTGAATCCTTTGGTTCAAAAGGAAGTCTTTGAATATGATGAGTTGGTAGGTGTTACTCAAATTATTGCATCGGGGATGATGATTGATTTAAGCGCACTTGATGAAATTGGTTTAAAAGATGAATCTTTATTTATTGATGGGGTTGATCATGAGTGGTGCTGGCGAGCTCGAAGTATGGGGTTTGATGTTGCTAAAGCCAAAAATGTAGAAATGGTTCATCGCTTAGGTGATTCTCGTAGCAAATTTGTGGGTATAACTTATAAAGTTGGGGCTCCTATTAGGCTATATTACCAGTTTAGAAATATTTTGTTGCTGAGCCGTAGGGCTTACGTTCCTAATTATTGGAAGGCGAGATGTTTGTTTTTTATGCCAATACGCTTTTTTTTAAATTCAATCATGCAAAAAAATAGACGCAGTCGTGCTGGGTTTATGCTCAAAGGCATTTACGATGGATTGCTAGGTAGAAAAGGCTCTTATGATAAACATTGGAAATAGTATAAAAAGAGCGACTATATAGGTTTTGTAATCACTCATAAAATGAGTGATTACCACCATAGAGAAGACAATGAGAAGTGATTTACCTTCTGTGTAGCGCGAAGTGCCTCTGTGCCCTCGGTGGTAAAATTGTTTTGTAGGTGAGGTTTTATACCTCGCTTATAGAGTAAGTGATTAAGACATTATTATCACCACAGAGAACACAGAGAAGTGAAAAAGAAGATCTAATAACTTCTCTGTGTAGCGCGAAGCGCCTCGGTGTTCTCGGTGGTAAAATTGTTTTGTAGGTGAGGTTTTATACCTCGCTCATAAAGTAATTAAGACATTATTATCACCACCGAGAAGGCAAGGAGAAGTGAAGGAGAAGATCTAATAACTTCTCTGTGTAGCGCGAAGCGCCTCGGTGCTCTCGGTGGTAAAAATGTTTTGGGCTAAATGCTCATAAAGTAATTAAGACATTATTATCACCACAGAGAACACAGAGAAGTGAAGGAGAGGATCTAATAACTTCTCTGTGTAGCGCGAAGCGCCTCAGTGTTCTCGGTGGTAAAAATGTTTTGTAGGTGAGGTTTTATACCTCGCTTATAGTGTGAGTAATTAAGACATTATTATCACCACAGAGAACACAGAGAAGTGAAAGAGAAGATCTAATAACTTCTCAGTGTAGCGCGAAGCGCCTCGGTGTTCTCGGTGGTAAAATGTTTTGTAGGTGAGGTTTTATACCTCGCTTAGAGAGTAAATAAGGATTATTTACTCTCTTGATGATGCACTCAGCACCTTAGTGAAGAATATAGTACTATGAACGCATACTTGCGCATTGAATGCGGTGTTTATAATATTTAAACTAGTACGCATAATAGTTTTAGTTTAGCCAAATAATATTTTAATAATTGGCTTGGATGGATTTTGATAATTTAGGATATAAACAAACGTCATGAATGAAGAAAAGTTAACTCACCTTAAGGCCCTCGAAGCCGAATCAATTCATATAATGCGTGAAGTAGCCGCAGAATTTGATAATCCAGTAATGCTTTACTCTGTTGGTAAAGACTCTTCGGTATTACTACATTTAGCACGTAAAGCTTTTTATCCAGGTAAAATACCTTTTCCGTTAATGCACGTAGATACAAACTGGAAATTTAAAGAAATGATTCAGTTTAGAGACCAGATGGCTGAAAAGCATGGTTTCGATTTAATTGTTCATAAAAATCCTGAAGGTTTAGAAATGGGGATTAGCCCATTTGTTCATGGTAGTGCTAAACATACTGACATTATGAAAACTCAAGGTTTAAAGCAAGCCCTTGATATGAATGGTTTTGATGCTGCATTTGGTGGTGCTCGTCGCGATGAAGAAAAATCTCGTGCTAAAGAGCGTGTTTATTCATTCCGTGATAAAAACCACCGTTGGGATCCTAAAAACCAACGCCCAGAGCTTTGGAATGTTTATAACAGCAAAGTCGATAAAGGTGAAAGCATTCGCGTATTCCCACTTAGCAATTGGACTGAGTTAGATATTTGGCAATACATTTACCTTGAAGGTATTGAAATTCCGTCATTATATTTTGCACAAGAGCGTCCTGTTGTTGAGCGTGATGGCACATTAATTATGGTTGATGATGAACGAATGGAGCTTGAAAAAGGCGAAGAAGTTCAGCAAAAAATGGTTCGCTTTAGAACATTGGGTTGTTATCCATTAACTGGTGCTGTTGAGTCTGTGGCTCAAACATTACCTGAAATTATCCAAGAAATGCTGCTTTGTACTACGTCAGAGCGCCAAGGCAGAGTAATCGATAACGATTCAGCTGGTTCTATGGAAAAGAAAAAAATGGAAGGGTATTTTTAAAACAAAGCTATAAGTTTAAAGCCGTAAGTTGTAAGTAAAACAAGTGATATATAGATTTTAAATCTTAGATCTGATGACTTTATAAAAAGGATTATTATGAACTTTGAAAAGCTAGAAGTATGGAAACGTTCAGCAAGGTTATCCGCACAAATTTATAAAATAACAGCAGACTTACGTGACTATGGCTTTAGAGATCAACTCACACGTGCAGGATTATCTGTACCGAGCAATATAGCAGAAGGGATGACTAGAGATAGTAATAAAGAAAAGCGCCGCTTTTTAGATATTGCACGTTCATCTCTTTCAGAAGCCCGAACCCAGATTTATATCGGCATAGAAATTGGTTATATAAATAACGATACTGGCCGTGAATGGGTTATAGAATCCAAAGAGTTACACGCTATGATCAATAGCTTAAAAAACTCAATAGCAACAGAATAATGCTTATAGCTTATAGCTTATAGCTTATAGCCCGCAGCTCTTAGCTTACAGCTTATAAAGGAATTAAAATGACTGAACAAACCCAACCAAACTTACTTGCAACCGATATTGAAGCTTATTTAAAAGTACACGAAAACAAAGATATGCTGCGTATTTTAACCTGCGGCAGTGTAGATGATGGTAAATCAACGTTAATTGGCCGCTTACTTTACGACAGCAAAATGATCTTTGAAGATCAGATGGCTGCTATCGAAAAAGATTCAAAACGCTTTAACACTACAGACAACGATTTTGACTTAGCGCTTTTAGTTGATGGCCTTCAGTCGGAGCGTGAGCAAGGTATTACAATTGATGTTGCATATCGATACTTTGCAACGGATCAACGTAAATTTATTATTGCCGATACGCCAGGGCATGAGCAATATACTCGTAATATGGCAACGGGCGCTTCAACATGTGATTTAGCAATTATTTTGATTGATGCTCGCCATGGTGTGCAAGTACAAACACGTCGCCATAGCTATATTTGTTCTTTGTTAGGAATTAAAAATGTAGTTATTGCTATTAATAAAATGGATGCAGTCGGTTACGAGCAATCTGTTTATCAAAACATTAAAAAAGATTACCGAGAGTTTGCTGAAAAATTATCTTTTGATGATATACGTTTTGTACCAATTTCGGCACTGCGTGGTGATAACGTAGTAAATGAAAGTGAAGCGATGTCTTGGTATCCTGGTTCTACGCTAATGAAGCTTTTAAACACGGTTTCAGTGACGCATGCTAAAAATGATGAATTTAGACTGCAAGTACAATATGTTAACCGTCCTAATTTAGATTTTCGTGGCTTTAGTGGCACTATAGCTGCTGGCGATATTAGAGTAGGGGATACTGTTGCGTCATTACCTTCAGGTAAAGAAAGTAAAGTTAAATCAATAGTTACTTTTGATGGCAACCTTGAAAAAGCTTCTGCTGGTATGGCCATTACGCTAACGCTTGAAGATGAGATTGATGTTAGTCGTGGCGATATGCTAGTGCGCCCTCATCAAAAACCTCATTCATCTGCTAATTTAGAAGCTGATGTGGTTTGGATGACTGAAGAGGCACTACAAGTTGACCGTGAGTATGAAATAAAAGTTGGCAGTAAGTCTGTTTTTGGCCACGTAGAAGCTGTTAACTATAAAGTTGACGTGAATACGCTAGAGCAAAAAGAAGCGTCGCAGCTAAACTTAAATGAGATTGGTAACTGTCAATTTGCTTTGACAGCACCTGTACAATTTGATGCTTATGATACTAATAAGCACACAGGAGCGTTTATTATTATTGATCGCTTAACTAACGTAACTGTTGGTGCTGGGATGATACGTAAGCCTCTGGGTGCTAAAACGAATAAATCGCAAAGCCAACACTCTGTTTTTGAAGTTGAGTTTAATGCGTTGGTTCGTAAACACTTTCCTCATTGGGATGCAAAAGTAATCCGATAGATTGCTCGTGCTAAGCATTGTGGGCTTTTTGAGCCCGCACTTTTGTTTTATTAACTATGGATGGCTACTATAATTATGCCATTAGATGCTTATCTAACGCTTTTTATTTTTGCACTTACGGTTACTGGATTAATTGTTATTCAAGGAAGGCCTGTCGCTGTTTTTGGAGCGACACTTATTGCTTTGATAGCTTGTGATTTGGTTACTAAAGAACAATTTTTAACAAGCATTGCAAACCCTGGTTTAGTGACTTTAATTTTACTTGTATTGTGCTCTTTAGCACTTGAAAAAACACGTTTGTTAAGGGTTGTAGCATCTAAAATAATTGTGAGTAGTTACCATTCTACTTGGTTTAGGTTATTTGGAGTTACTACACTTTTTTCGTCTATTTTAAATAATACAGCTGTTGTCGCTACGTTACTTTCTCCTATACGTAATAATCCTCACCACTTTTCGAGTAAACTACTTTTACCTCTTTCCTACGCTTCTATTTTAGGTGGTACTTTAACACTTATAGGAACGTCAACTAATTTGATTGTTAACTCAATGTATATTGAGGCTTCTGGACGTTCACTGTCGTTTTTTTCGTTCACAGCAATTGGGGCTATTTTAGTTGTTTGCTGTGGTGTTGTTATGTATTTTTGCACGAATATGTTACCCAGTATTGAGCAAAAAAAGGCGACCTCTGAAGGGTATTTTATTGATGCTAAGGTTGCTGAAAACTCTGAGCTTATCGGGCGTTCCGTTGAAGCTAATGGCTTGAGGCATTTAGAGTCATTGTTTTTAGTTGAAATAGTGAGAAAGGGGCACTTAATTAGCCCCGTGTCTCCTTCGGAGGTTATACAGTGCTCTGATAGGCTTATATTTTGTGGCGAAGTTACTAAGTTACTTCAGCTTGGACAATTTACAGGCTTAGAGATTTTTGCTGAAAAAAACGGTACGTTAAATAGCAATTTAACTGAAGTAGTAGTTAGACAAGAAAGTATTATTGTTGGTAAAACCTTAAAAACAACAGGTTTTAGGGCTTTATTTGATGCTGCTGTAGTTGCAATTAGACGCGATGGTGAGCAGGTCTCTGGAAAGTTAGGGGATGTTGTAATTCGTTCTGGTGACTTTTTAGTCTTAGCGGTGGGTAAAGATTACAAAACAAGAACCAATATTAATAAAAACTTTTTAGTACTTTCTGGTGTTGAGCCTGAATCAAGAATAAATGGGTGGCGTGCTTGGCTATCTATTGGTGGTTTTATTTCAATCATTGTACTGGCCGCTTTTGGTATTCTAGATTTATTAGAAGGTTTGGTATTATTACTCGGAGCGTTATTATTCACTCGTAGTTTAACTACGAATGAGCTGGTTAGACGCTTTCCAGTTGATATTTGGTTAGTTGTTTCGTCGGCAATTTTGCTTTCAAATGCTTTAGTTAATTCTGGTGTAGTAGTTACATTAGGCGATTTTATTGGTCAGTATAACGATCCGAGTTATGTATATATTGCTTTAATTTTTGTTTATATAGCAACTTGGTTAATGACTGAGTTTGTGACTAATAACGCGGCAGCTGCATTAATGTTTCCTATAGGTTATACGATTGCGCTTGGGTTTGGAGTAGATGTTTTGCCGTTTGTTATGACAGTTGCTTTTGCTGCAAGTGGAAGCTTTATAAGCCCTTATGGTTATCAAACTAATTTAATGGTTTTTAATGCCGGTAACTATAGATTAAATGACTTTGTTAAAATGGGCTTACCTGTCAGTGTTGTTTATGCAGTGGTTGTTTTAGTTTGTATTCCGGTGTTTTTTCCGTTTAAGTAGACATGTAATGGACTATAGTGTCACATTTTAAATTATATTACGTCGGTGTGGGGTTACCTCGGGCCGTACAAGAATAAAAGGTAAGGTATATTAATGAGCCAGGATGAAAATATAGTATGGCACACGCAAACGGTGTCACGAGAACAAAAGCAAGGTCATAAAGGACATAAGCCGGTTTTGCTTTGGTATACGGGATTAAGTGGCTCAGGTAAATCGACTATTGCTAATGCGGTGGAATCAAAATTATTTGAATTAGGTTGTCATACTTATTTGTTAGATGGTGACAATGTTCGTATGGGTCTAAATAAAGGGCTCACATTTAGCGATGAAGACCGTATTGAAAATATTCGTCGTATTAGTGAAGTTGCTAAGTTATTTGTTGATGCTGGCTTGATAGTGTCGACAGCATTTATTTCTCCATTTGCTACAGATCGTGCCCAGGCTCGCAGTATTATGGCCAACGGTGAGTTTATTGAGGTGTTTATTGATACTCCAATAGAAGTATGCGAAAGCCGCGATCCTAAAGGTTTGTATAAAAAAGCGAGAGCTGGCGAAATACCTAACTTTACGGGGATTAGCTCTGCTTTTGATGTACCAACATCACCAGAGTTACATGTAAAAACAGCACAGCAAAGTATTGAACAAAGTGTTGAGCAAATTATTCAGTATTTAAAAGAAAAAGAAGTTATAAAATTATAGGTATTCAGATTTTGATACCTGAATAATTTAAAGATTAACCGCTTTGTTAAGCAGAATACTTTGTTTTCTGACTTTGAGACTATTATGAAATACGATGTTTTTAATGGTGATGCTGATGGTATTATCGCATTACTTCAGTTACAACTCGCTAATCCGACAGACACAGTTAAAGTAACTGGGGTTAAGCGTGATATTCAGTTACTAAAAAAAGTAACACCACAATCAGGCGACTGTATTCGTGTGCTTGATATTTCAATGGAAAAAAATATGCCAGCTCTTCATGATGCTTTAACGGCTGGCGCTAAAGTTATGTATGTTGACCATCACAAAGCAGGTGACATTCCTAATCACGCAAATTTATTTCCTCATATAGATCTGGATGCAAATATGTGCACCAGTTTAATTGTGAGTGATTTACTTAATAATCAATTCCACCTGTGGGCAATTACTGCTGCATATGGTGATAATTTATTTGCAAAGGCTGATGCAGAAGCTGATAAGTTAAAATTGACAGAATTGCAAAAATCGCAGTTAAAAGCGTTTGGTACGTATATTAATTATAACGGCTATGGCAGTGAAGTGGCTGATTTGCATTTTGCACCAGAGGATCTTTACGAGCAGCTTTTACAGTATAAGTCGCCACTTGATGCTATAAACGATGAAAACTCTGCTTACTATACTTTAGAGCGTGCTTATAAAGCTGATATGAAAAAAGCTGTAGGAGCCAAAGTCCTGCATGATTGTGATACTGCCAAAGTTATTTTATTAGATGATGAGCCTTGGGCGCGTCGTGTTAGTGGTGTATTAGGTAATAATTTAGCTAACCAAGCTCCGACTAAAGCGCATGGTGTTGTTACAAGCAATAATAAGGGAAGTTACACTGTTAGCGTACGCGCTCCGCTTAGAAATAAGCAGGGGGCTGTTGATATATGTAGTAAGTTTGCAACTGGTGGTGGGCGAGCGGCTGCTGCTGGAATTAATGAGCTGCCTGAGTCGCAACTTTCAAGTTTTATAACTGAACTAGTAGGTTACTATAAGTAATGTATTTAGATGAGTTCTAAATCTTATTTATTAAGTGAATTCACAAAGTGAATAAGCAATAGTTATCAACACAGAGAAGTGAAAGAGAAGATCTAATAACTTCTCAGTGTAGCGCGAAGCGCCTCAGTGTTCTCGGTGGTAAAATTGTTTTGGGCTAAATGCTCATAAAGTGATTAAGACATTATTACCACCACCGAGAAGACAAGGAGAAGTAAAGGAGAAGATCTAATAACTTCTCTGTGTAGCGCGAAGCGCCTCTGTGTTCTCGGTGGTAAAATTGTTTTGGGCTAAATACTCATAAAGTGATTAAGACATTATTATCACCACCGAGAAGACAAGGAGAAGTGAAAGAGAAGATCTAATAACTTCTCAGTGTAGCGCGAAGGGCCTCGGTGCCCTCGGTGGTAAAAATGTTTTGTAGGTGAGGTTTTATACCTCGCTCATAAAGTAATTAAGACATTATTATCACCACCGAGAAGACAAGGAGAAGTGAAAGAGAAGATCTAATAACTTCTCTGTGTAGCGCGAAGCGCCTCGGTGTTCTCGGTGGTAAAAATGTTTTGTAGGTGAGGTTTTATACCTCGCTTATAGAGTAAGTAATTAAGACATTATTATCACCACAGAGAACACAGAGAAGTGAAAGAGAAGATCTAATAACTTCTCAGTGTAGCGCGAAGCGCCTCGGTGCCCTCGGTGGTAAAATTGTTTTGGGCTAAATGCTCATAAAGTGATTAAGACATTATTATCACCACAGAGAATACAGAGAAGTGAAGGAGAGGATCTAATAACTTCTCAGTGTAGCGCGCAGCGCCTTTGTGCTCTAGGTGGTAAAATTGTTTTGGGCTAAATGCTCATAAAGTGATTAAGACATTATTATCACCACCGAGAAGACAAGGAGAAGTGAAGGAGAAGATCAAATAACTTCTCTGTGTAGCGCGAAGCGCCTCTGTGTTCGCGGTGATAAAATTGTTTTGTAGGTGAGGTTTTATACCTCGCTCATAAAGTAATTAAGACATTATTATCACCAACGAGAAGACAAGGAGAAGTGAAGGAGAGGATCTAATAACTTCTCCGTGCAGCGCGAAGCGCCTCTGTGTTCTCGGTGGTAAAATTGTTTTGGGCTAAATGCTCATTAAGTGATTAAGACACTATTATCACCACCGAGAAGACAAGGAGAAGATCAAATAACTTCTCTGTGTAGCGCGAAGCGCCTCTGTGTTCGCGGTGGTAAAAATGTTTTGTAGGTGAGGTTTTATACCTCGCTTTTGGTAAAGTTAAATTAGATGAGCGCGAAGTAAATTTGCACCTATGGGGTGGGTTTTTATTGTGCTAATAACTTCTCGATGTAGTACCTATGTGTTGTGGGTGATAAAATTGTTTTTAAGTGAACGCTCATAAAGTAAAATTAGAATGATTAACACTATAAATATTAAGGGAATAAAATGAAAATTGCCGTTGTAGGTACAGGCTATGTAGGCCTTTCTAATGCTATGTTGTTAGCACAACACAATGAAGTGGTTGCATTAGATATAGACGAACACAAAATTGCGCTTTTAAACAATAAGCAATCGCCTATTGTTGATACTGAAATTAGTGATTTTTTAACACGCAGTGATTTAAATTTTACAGCCACGACTGATAAAGTAGCAGCGTACAAAAACGCTGATTTTGTAATTATTGCGACTCCAACCGATTACGATGTTGAAAATAACTACTTTAATACAAGCTCTGTAGAGGCTGTAATTAAAGATGCGATAGCGCATAACCCAAATGCAGTTATGGTGATTAAGTCGACTATACCGGTTGGTTTTACGCAAAATATTAAAGAGACGTTGGGTATTAGTAATTTAATATTTTCACCGGAGTTTTTACGTGAAGGTAAAGCGCTACACGATAACCTATACCCATCACGTATTGTTGTTGGTGAGCAAAGTGAGCGTGCAAGTGTATTTGCTAACTTACTTAAGCAAGGCGCTATCAAAGAAGATATTGAAGTACTTTTTACTGACTCAACTGAAGCCGAAGCTATTAAGTTGTTCTCAAACACTTATTTAGCAATGCGTGTAGCTTACTTTAATGAGCTTGATAGCTACGCTGAAGCACATGGCTTAAACTCTAAGCAAATTATACAGGGTGTTAGTTTAGACCCACGTATTGGTGATCATTACAATAATCCATCGTTTGGATATGGCGGCTACTGCTTACCAAAAGATACTAAGCAATTACGTGCAAATTACGCAAATGTACCAAACAACATTATTGGTGCGATTGTTGATGCTAATACGACACGTAAAGACTTTATTGCGGACTCAATAATTAAGCGTAGCCCTAAAGTGGTTGGTGTATATCGTTTAGTAATGAAAACAGGGTCTGATAACTTCAGAGCTTCTGCTATACAAGGTATTATGAAGCGCATTAAAGCTAAAGGTATTGAGGTAGTAGTTTACGAACCAGTACTTGAAGAAAATGAGTTTTATCACTCTCGCGTAATTAAAGACTTAAATGAATTTAAGCAAATATCTGACGTTGTTGTATCTAACCGTATGGTTGAAGAGCTCAGTGATATTGCAGACAAAGTTTATACACGCGATTTATTTGGTAGCGATTAATTAAAAGAATAGCAGTTAGGTGAAAGGCTTATAGTTTTAATTAGTGTTTTTTTTGCGTGAGCAAGCTTCACGCCTACGACTCAGCAGTATATTTGCGATGTTATTGTTGTAGGCGCTTTGCTTGCTGGCGCGTTAGCAAATAAGCATAGCTTTAAAAGTTAAAAGTACGGACTTGGATAAAAGAGTCTAGGCAGTTATTAAAAATGATATCTGCTTTAATGAAACTATTGAAACTTGGGATTAGGCTTTTAGTCTTCAATTTTCAATTTTCAATTTTCAACTTTATCAGCTTAAAGATTAGGAAATTATGAAATATTTAGTAACGGGTGCTGCTGGTTTTATTGGCGCGGCAACATGTCAAAAATTGTTAGCGGCTGGCCATGTAGTAGTCGGTATTGATAACCTTAACAACTATTACGATGTAAATTTAAAACTAGCTCGTTTAGCGCAGTTTGAAAGCCATGAAGCGTTTACATTTATTAAGCTTGATATAAGTGAACGCCCAGCAATGAGCGAGTTATTTAAAACACAGCAGTTTGATAAAGTAATACATTTAGCGGCGCAAGCCGGTGTTAGGTATTCAATAGAAAACCCTGATGCTTATGCTGATTCTAATTTAGTAGGGCATTTAAATGTACTTGAAGGGTGTCGTAATAATAAAGTTAAGCACTTGGTTTATGCTTCATCTAGCTCTGTATATGGCTTAAACGAAAAAACACCGTTTGAAACAACCGACAGTGTTGATCACCCAGTGTCGTTTTATGCTGCTACTAAAAAAGCGAATGAGCTAATGGCGCATAGCTATTCTCATTTATATAGCTTACCTACAACAGGCTTACGCTTTTTTACCGTTTATGGCCCTTGGGGTCGTCCAGATATGGCACCATATATTTTTACTAAAAAAATACTTGCCGGCGACACTATTGATATAAACAACAATGGCGATATGTGGCGTGACTTTACTTACATAGATGACATAGTAGAAGGCGTTGTTCGTGCCGCCGATGTTATACCTGTTGCAAACCCTGACTGGAGGGTTGAATCTGGTTCGCCAGCTTCTAGCTCTGCGCCGTATGCGGTTTATAATATTGGCCACGGTAGCCCAATAAACCTAATGAAGTTTATAGAAGCCATTGAGGCTGAATTAGGTACTGAAGCTAAAAAGAACTTCCGTGAAATGCAAGCCGGCGATGTTTATAAAACTTATGCTGATACTACGGATTTATTTAATGCAACAGGCTATAAAGCGCAAGTTGGTGTTAAGCAAGGCGTAAGTGAGCTTATCAAGTGGTATAAAGACTTTTATAAATAAAGGTTACAATTTGTAAGTCATTTAAAAACACTGTTTTCATTTGAGACAGTGTTTTTTATTGGCTTATAATAAAGTTAGGTTAGCTGAGCGCGAAGTAAATTCGCACCTACAGAGGTATATTGTAAGCGTCCGAGCAACGACACCTAGCAGAGTGGATTTAATTAATAGAAAATATCGTCAGTTTCTACTGGAGGTATTATGCAAAAAAGAACCCTTAATGACTGGCAAAAATTGATTGAGCAGCAACA